>OJIO01000073.1_pt1 | contig 82509 bp, 71 predicted proteins | sample 1595621 | NCBI WGS metagenome assembly OJIO01 (sample SAMN05416776, study PRJEB24817) | seawater metagenome | isolation source: Sea water | place: Canada:Atlantic | collected 2013-07 | reverse complement strand
GAGGCACCCACTGCGCCCAGCCTCGAGCCGCCGCCCAGGCCCACGCCCATCGTCACCCTCGGCGAGGGCGAGAGCATCCACCTGCCCTACGAGGGCCAAGGCCGCAGCCTGCGCATTCCCGTGGGCCTGGAGCATGACGGCCAGGACAACGAGCGCTGGATGCTCTTCGACACCGGCGCCACCTTCACCACCTTGACCCGCGAGGCCCTGGACACCCTGGGCGTCACCATTCCGGGCAACGCGCCCACAGCCCAGCTGCACACCGCCAACGGCATCACCGAGGCGCCCTTGGTGCTCTTGGACAAGGTGTGGCTGGGTGGGTTCGCTGTGGAGAACATCACCATCGCGGTCTGCGATCTCTGCGGCAACGACGACAGCGTCGGCCTGCTCGGCCTAAACGTCAGCAGCCAGTTCACGGTCACCTTTGACCCGGGCCAAGCCGTCTTGGAGCTCACCCCACAAGAGCGCGAGCGCACCTTGGACATGGGCCACTGGGTACACATCAGCGGGCTGGCCACCGCCTTCCCTGACGGGCGGGTGGAGGTGCGCATCACCGCTGAGAACGACAGCCAAGTCCCCATCTCCGAGCTGGAGGTGGGCATTCAGTGTGCAGATGAGCACTTCAGCGCCCATCTGGAAGACGTGCCCGCGGAGGGGAGCGCCAAGACCCGGGTGACGCTGCCGCGGGGCAGTGACTGCGACCCCTACCAGATCAGCCTGGACGGGGGGCAGTGGTAGCCGCTCAGTTCTGAGCCGCCTCAGCCGTCAGCTCGCGCTTGATCAGGGGTACTTCGCTGCCATCCTTGGCGCTGCGCGTGAAGATCTCCAGGGTCAAGGGGCCAGGTGTGACAGGCACCACCAGCTCAAATTCGCCGCGCTCCGGAGCTGCTGCGGTGACCACAGTGGCGTCCGTGATGCGCTCTCCGTCTCGGGTAAGACGGATCTGAAGGTGGCCTTCAAAGACCTGCGCGCTCCCAGCAATGCGGATGCTCTCACCCTTGACCACATCTCCCACAGGCGAGGTCAAGTTGACCGGCCCCAGCTCTTCCACAGCGGGCTCAACGGCCACGGGCTGCTCAGGCGTAGGCTTGACGGTCGCCTCGACGGCAGGCATCTGCGGGGTGACCGGCTCCGGGGTGGAACCGGCACAGGCCAAGATCAGCAGAGAGAGCAACGCCATCTCAGACGCCGGTGAAGCTGGCTGGGGGACGCCAAGATGCGTCCAAGGCCTCGGTGGCGACCCAGAGCATCATGAAGATGGTGCCGGCCTTGACCGGATCCACGTCCACCTCAGCTTCCTTGATCTCGTCCTCGTCGCGCTCAAAGAGAGCGTGCAGGGCCTCGTCCAGGATGTGGGGCTGGGCGCGCCAGTCCTGCGCACGCACGCGGTCGGGGAAACCATCGTCAAAGGGCAGGACCTGGTCCACAGCACCCTTGACCCGGGCAGCAGCGGCGTTGATCTCACGTCCGTTGACCTTGGAGAGGCGGCCGCCCATCTGGTCAAAGATGCGAACCACAACCGAGAAGAGGTAGAGGCTGACCTCTCCCGTCTGCGCGTCAACTGCGGGCAGGTTCTGGTTGTAGAAGCTCAGCAGGCGCTTCTGCTCCTTGAGCAGGCGGGTGGCGACGGAGCGGAAGCGCTCGCCGTCTTCGGCACAGGCCTCGGAGAGGGTGTGGACGGTGTCGCGGTCAATGGCGGCGTTGGGCATGTTTCCCTCGAGGGTGATGGCCCGCCGATTAGCGCGGAGCTCTGCCGCTGACCAGCTTTTCAGCGCGGGAGGCCCTCGTCCCCGGCCAGGGTGTACACGCTGACCTGACCCGAATGACCCCGCACATCCAGGTGGCCATGGTGGACCAGCGCGGGAGCGCCAGGGGCCTGCTGGTCGATGTCGTCGACCACCGCCGCGCTAAGCAACACAGGAACTTCCTCGGCTTTGGTCGCGCTCTCAAGGCGGCTGGCCAGGTTCACCGCGGCCCCCATCACGGTGTACTGCTGCCGATCGGCCGAGCCGATGTTGCCCGCCACCGCGTGGCCTCGGTGCACACCGATGCCCTGGGTCAAGGGTGGCAAGTTGTGCTGGGCGCGGTCCTTGTTGTGCTCGAGCAGAGTCTGCTGCATTTGGGCGGCACAACGCACCGCGCGCAGGCTGTCGTCCCCCTTGGCCTCGGGCAAGCCAAAGACCACCATGATGGCGTCGCCGATGTACTTGTCGACCACCCCGCCCTCCTCCCGGATGACCTCGACCATGCGGTCCAAGTAGGCGTTGACCTCGGTGACCAAACGCTCTGGGCCGATGGTGTCGCTGTAGGCGGTGAAGCCACGCAGATCGGAGAAGAGCACCACCACTTCCATGCGGGCCCCGCCCAGCTCCAGCATCTTGCCGTCCCCCAAGACCGACTCGGCGACCGTCTCTGAGACGTAGACGCCCAGCGCTTGGCGGGCGCGCTCCTTCTGGGTGACCGACTGGGCCGCCTCGCTCACCAAGCGCCGGGTGCGCACCGTGATGGCGTCCCCCAGAGCCGCAGCGGCGGCGCCATAGGCAATCCAGAGCAGCATCTCTCCTGGATCCAGGTCTGGATGACGCCCGTTGAAGACCAAGTCGAGCGCCACCAGAACGAGGGCCGCCACGAAGTTCGTCGTGATGCTCAGGCTCACCACCTGCCGATCCAGACGAAGGCCTGAGATGGCCATGGCCAAGCCGTAAAAGGCCAATCCGGGCAAGTGCAGCTGACCTGGGTAGTTCTCCCGGGGCCAGATCATCGTGGGGAAGACCGCCACGGTGATGATCAGCATGTCCACCAAGGCGCTGATCCACAGCATGCGGCGGGTGAGCTCCCCCCGGTAGCGCATGGTCCACGCCGAATAGAGCACTCCGGCCATCAAACCGACGATGACAATCCAAGGCCGAAGGCCAAAGGCGGCCACCTCGTCGTAGTCGCGCACCAGCAGCTGCAACATCGCCAACAAGGCCGCACCCGCGCGGACCACTGCCACCGAACGTTCTCCCCGACCCACGTTTCGGGAGAGCACCTCTTCCAGATCGACACTGTAGCGGTTTCTACTCATGCCATGGAGATAGCACAGGCGACTCCTACAAAAGCAGCGCTACCAGGTCCCCGCCAGGGTCAGCCCCACACCCGTGGTCAACACCGCAGCGCCAATGGCCGCCCCACCAGCAAGGTTCGCCCTACGTTCCAGAGCTTCCAGGTCCTCGTAGGGGGTGTCCGGATCCGTGTAGCGGCTGTGTGCGGATGCACTGGTGAGGAGCAGAGCGCTCGTGCCACCTGCAAGCGCGAGGGTGCCAGCCCCCAAAACCAGACGACGCTTGATCTCGGGGCTCAGGCCCGGGTCCGCCAGCGGCGCCCAATCCGGTAGCGCCCCACCCTGCCAGAGCAGGGTCTCCTCCAAAGCCCCCGCCTGCATCTGTTGAAGCACAGCGGGCTGGCCCGGCACAACCTGCTCCTGAATGCGGCCGTCCACGATCAAGGGCTCTGGGGGAGCCAGCTGCAAGGGGGGAGCGGACTCCAGCCGCGCAGCGAAGCGCCAGTCCAGACGAACAGGATGGGTCTCTGGCAACCAAGCCCCCAACTCCAACTCGGGATCGGCGGCTTGGGCGGCTTGAAAGCTGGAGACCGTGCCAGCTTCATCTCCGTCCAGAAAGGCGGCCAAGCCCAGAGTCAGGTGCACCTGAGCGGCTTGTTTCGGACTCAAAGAGGAGACCGCACAAGGCAGCTCAGATCGCAGCGCGTCCGTAGAGAGCTTAAAGGTGCCCCCGTCCATGGACCCAAAGGCGTGCTGCGCTGCCGTGGCATGTTCCTGCAGGGCCGCTGGCTGCACCGGTGAGGCGCAGGGAGCGGCAAAGGCAGCAGGGATCAGGACCTCAAGAAGCATCTACCTTGCAGTATCCAAAGTCGTGGTCACACGCGATGCGAACTTGTTGGCCAGATACGAGCGGCCCCAGGTCCAAGTCCACCCAGTTGCCCCGCTTCTCCATACGCGCCTCAAAACGGTAGCGGCCCGGGGGGACCAGGCCAGGTGGCAGAATCTGACCATCCTCAGAGACCAAACGCTGCTGGCTTGGACCACCGCTGACCCGCACCCGAGCGGGCTCCTCGGCCTCAGGCTCCTCTGGAATCTCGACCACAGCAGGCTCCGCAAGGGGCTCAACTGCGGGCGCCACATCGGGCGCTGTGGCAGGCCTCGCTGTGGGCACCGTAGGCTCAAATGCGGCCGCGGGCGCTGGGGAAGGCTCGGGCTCTACAGCTGTGGGAATCACCGTCTCAGGACTACTTACCTTGGGCTCATCTGGGACCTGTGTGGGGACAGCCGGACCGTCCTCGGCTGGGCCCACATCCAATTCCAAAGTGGGCGCATTCGAACCCGAGCCAGCCTGTTGGAGAGCCGAGAGCGCGCCACCGCCACCCAAGAGCAAGACCACACCCGCCGCAAGCCAAGCCCCACGACGCTGGGCCGCCTTTTCGGGAAGCGGGGTCAGAGCAGGACGCTCCACTTCACCAAGAACTTGCTCAAGTGCGCCAAGCACCGGAAGGGGGCCAGGGGCAGGCAAACGCTCCATGAACGAGGCCACGCTCTCCGGTCTGCACTTTGGGTCGGCATGAATCAGCTGCGGCAGGAGCTCTCTGGCCAGCTCGGGCAGTCCGTCGGGCAACATCTCGGCAGAGAGTCCCCGGGACTGCGCCTCCATGAGCTCCATCAGAGAGTTGGCATGAAAGGGACGTTCTCCCGTGAGGAGCTCATAGAGAATGACCCCCAGGGACCACAGATCCGCAGCCACCACATTGTTGGCACTTCCGACCAACTGCTCGGGCGCCGCGTAGCCCAGGGTGCCCAACAAGCCGCCGTCCTGGGTGAGCGTAGAGGGACTGGGACCGCTGACAAGGCCAAAGTCAGCGACCCGGGGTACGACACCTTGATCCTGCATATCCAGCAGAACGTTCGCCGGCTTTAGGTCCCGGTGGGCAAAGCCTTGCTCGTGCGCGTGCCCTACACCAGCACAGATGCACGCAAAGAGCTGCAGGGCCTGCTCCGTGCTCAGGCGGGTGGTCTCCAGGAGCTCATCCAAGGGCGGTCCTTTCACCATCGGCATCAGCAGCCCCGGCGCACCCTGCACATCCAACACATCGGAGACCGGCAACAGGTTGGGGTGCTGAAGCTTGGCTTGGGCCTGTCCTTCTCGTAGCAGTCGCCGCTGCAAGCGTGGATCCGCCCAGGTCAGCACTTTGAGCGCCAAGTGGGTGCCCAGGAGCTTGTGGCGCACTTCCCAGACACGGGCAGTGCCACCAACGCCGAGCAAACGCCGCACCTCGTATCGATCCACTTCCATGCCTGGCTCGAGCACAGACAGGGATCGGTCCACGTGATCGGCCACCATGCCGCCAAGCTGACTCTCTCCGGCATCGAAGCGCAGCAGCTCTGCCACCTGGCGCTCCAGCGCAGCATCCCCATCGCAGGCCTTGGCCAAGGCAGAGCCCTGCTCCTCGGGAGGCAGGTCGATCAACGCATCGAAAATGCGCTGGGCGCGTTGCATGCGGGCCAAGTCCATGCAGTGTTATGACACGGACTCCCCTATGCGTCTCCTCCTCACCCTTCTGGCCTGTTTTGTGACCCAGCCGGACCGCGATGCGGCATCCGACAGGGACAATGATGGCTATGTCGCCGTTGAGCTCGGTGGAGACGACTGCGATGACAGCCTCAGCTCCGTGTACCCAGGCGCACCGGAGAGCTGCTTGGACGCGGTGGACAGCGACTGCGATGGTCTGACCTGCCCGATTCGCCAAGAGCGGCAGAGCACCTCGTGGAGCTCGGAAATTCTGTACAGCAACGGCGCCTTGGCCGACTTTGACGGCGACGGCACACCCGAGCTGATTCTCTCGCAGCCAGAGGCCGACGAGGACCGCGGCGGCGTCTTCCGCATGGAGCTTCCTCTGCCCTCCGATGCCCAACCCGAGGAGCAGAGCACCGGCTCCCTTCGCGGCGAGGACGCCCTGCAGATCTGGGCTTGGCCCTTGGGTGATGTGGACGGCGACGGCGATCCAGACCTGATGGTCAGCACCCGATGGGGCCCTGGGACCAGCTTCGTGCTCGATCAGATCGAGGCCCGACGAGATGGCACGGAGCGCTACTCAGACCGATGGCTGGTCAATGGCTCGGACGCCGACGGCAGCCCCAGCGGCTCAACGGCCTCGATCTACCTCTTTGGGCAAGCCCGGGACATGGGAGACACCAACGGGGACGGCGCGGACGAGTACTTGCTCGCTGCCCCCAACATGGACGGCACAAGCGACAACACCGGTGTGGTGTACCTGATGAGCGGCTTCCCGGAAGGGGGCCAGCAAGCCAGAGAGCAGGCGCTACAGACCTGGCGGGGCGAGACCGAGAGCGCCTACATGGGCGGCTACTTGGGGTTGAGCATGGACCTGGACGGCGACGGGGCCAAGGAGGCCTTGGTGGGGACTCCCGGCTGGACTGGGGGCGACGGAGAGAGCGGGAAGAACCAGAGCGGCGCACTCTTTGGCATGTCCGCTAGCGCCGCCAACACCAGCGCCGCGACGACATCCATCTACGGACGCACTGCCAACGCCAAGGTCAGCAACGGCACTGCCATTGGTGACATCAACGGCGATGGGCACGAGGACCTGGGGGTCAACGTCTCCGCGGGGAACGGCCAAGCGCTGATCTTCTTGGGCCCTCTGATGGGCACCTACTACCCGGAAGACGCCGACGTCCGGCTGCTTGGAGATGTCGGAAACGAAGTGACCACCGACTTTGGCGGTGACCTGATGGGCCGCTTGGACCTAAACCAAGACGGCCTGGGTGACCTCTTGGTCGGCGCTTCCACAGAAGGCTTGGGTGAGGATGAGCTCCCCAAGGGCGCGGGCGCCACCTACCTGTACTACGGTCCGCTGACGGGCGTTCAGGCCCCAAGCCATGCCGCAGCACGCTGGAAAGGAAGCGTCGAGGACGGCAACCAGCGCGCAGACCTGTACGGAGACCTGGACTTGGACGGTGAGCCAGACCTGTATCTGCTCTCCCCCGCGGACCGCTTTGGCAACAAAGAGGCCTCAGGCGGCGTGCGCATCGACTGGAACATGACCAGCGTGGAAGCCCGATGAGCGAGCAGATCTCCCTGGATCCGGCGACCTACGAGCGCCTGCGTCAGGTGGCGAGCAGACAGCGGGCAAAGAATGGCAAGCCCCCCAGCATCCTGACCCACGACTTGCTGCACGAAGCCTGGATGAAGCTGGAGAACTCCGGCTGGGGTCCCTACGAGAGTCGGGAGCACTTCCTGGCGGTGGCGGCCCGCGCCATGCGCCAGATCCTGGTGGATAAAGCCCGAGCGCGCCTGGCCCGCAAGCGCGGCGGCGATCTGGTCAAGGTGACCCTGACCGGACTGGCAGAGAACCCGGGCGAGGGCTTGGACGTCCTGGACCTGCACCAAGCCATGGAGGTGCTGACCCAGGTCGACCCCCAAGCCAGTGAGGTCGCCCAACTGCGTGCTTTTGGCGGAATGACCGCCTTGGAGGTCGCCGTTGCCCTGAGCGTCAGCGAAAGCACCGTGATGCGAAAATGGCGTTTTTCCCATGCATTTCTCTTGCAACAACTCAAGGGAGACGCCACCGATCCGGCCCAAGATTAGGCAGGCCTCGGCGGTGTTCTGAGCCCGTCTGAGCATGACTGTTGCCCAGCGATTCGCAGCAGGGCCCGAGCATCGGGATACAATCCCCCCATGCCCACCAGCTTCCATCTCCGCTGCGCCACCCGTTTCCTCGCTGACGAGGAGCAAGTGCGCGCGCTGACCACGCCCGACGGACCCTGGATGGCCTCGCTCCGAGAGAAGGCCTTCACCGAGTGGCGACACGAGCGCATCTGGGAGACGGCCACCGATGCTGTGCGCTACGAGGACCGTCTGACCTTCACCCCCATCGCGGGCAAGTTCCAGGCCATCGCCGTTGAGCGTCTGCTCCAGCGCCACCACCGACACTTGGCAGGGCAACTCCCAAGTGACGCAAGGGCGACTGCGATGAGCACCCTGCGGGTGAACGAGGACCTGGAAGACGAGGGAAACAGCGGATTTATGTAGCGCGTTGTCCTTCGACAACGCGCGCGGCCCCCGGCCGCAAATTGCAGCGCAATTGCGAAGCAAATGCGCCGGAAACCCTGCCCCTCCTGCTGCAAGCGAAGAGCCTCCCCGTGCACGCCTCCCGGAGCGTACACTATCGGCATACGCTTAGGTTCAACCTGGGGTTTCCGAATCGCGTTTCCGGGGTCACATTGGATGTAGACCCAAAAAGGAGCCCCCCATGCTGATGCTGCTCATCTCCCTCTTCGCCTGCGCCACCGAGAACCGCGAGAACGACATCCTGGCCCTGAGCGGTGACGTCGCCAACGGCGAAGCCCTCTTCGCGACTTGCTCGGGCTGTCACGGAGCCGACGGCGCCGGCGACGAGAACATCCAGGGAGAAGGAGGACGCGGAGCGCTGGAGACCATCCTGTACGGAGAGGACGGCATGCCCGCGTACGAGGGCTGGGCGGACCAGGACCTCGCAGATGTGCTCGCCTACGTCGAGACCCTATAGGACGGAGCCTGATGGGGCTCCCATGCCCCATCAGGCAGCCTGTACACTGGCTCCAATCAACTTTGGAGCCCTTGTATGTTGCTGCTGCTTTCCCTCTTCGCTTGTGCTGACGACGCCCGAATCGGCGAGGTCTTGTACCTGACGCCAGATACCGAGGCTGGCGCCACCCTCTACGCGGACAGCTGCGCGGGCTGCCACGGCGAGGATGCCACCGGCGGCAGCGGCCCAGACCTGGTCGGCGAGCTCAGCCACACCGACGAGCACCTGCTCGGCTACATCATCGACGGTGACGGCGAGATGCCCTCCTACGCTGACTGGACCGACCAGGAATTGGCCGACGTGATGGGCTACCTGCGTAGCCTGGAGTAGGCTCCGCCGGAAGGCGCGCCCAGGCGTGCTCCCTATTTGCTGCACAGCCGGTTAAGCCTCGGGCCTCAACACCCGGAGCTGCCCGTGCGCGTCCCCCTCTCCCTGCTCTCCAAGATGGTCTCTCTCCCCAAGTCCGGGGATGGCTTTGCAGTGGACGAGCTCGCTGAGAAGATGAACGGTCGGGTCTCTGAGATCGAGCACATCCACCGCTTCCCCAGCCGCCAGGCCTTCGCGGGCGTGCAGGTGGTTCGCCTGATCAGCGTCGTCGAAGAGAGCGAGGACTACCAGCGCTGGGCTGCCACCGCCGGTGGCAAAGACATCCACATGGTGGTGGGCCGCAAGTACAGCGTCGCTGCCGGTCAGGCCTTCGCGGGGGTCTTGGATGGCAGCGCAATGCCCGACGGCACCCCGGTCTCGGCGCGAGAAGTGGGCGGACTGGCCTCGGACGGGCTGTTGTTGTCGGAGGTGAGCGCTGGCGTCGGCGCGGACGCGGGCAACCCTCTGGGCTTTGGCCCCGATGTCGCAGACGGAGCCGATGCTTGGGAGACCCTGGGCCTGGACGATGTGGTCTTGGAGTTCGACTTGGAGCCCAACCGCTCGGACCTCTTCTCCCTGATCGGCATGGCCCGCGACGTGAGCGCCATCTACGGCACGCCCATGTGCCACCCCGCGCTCGCGGACAGCAGCGGCTGGGGCAGCTCCGAGCTGAAGATCGACCTGCAGACCGACGCCTGCACCCGCTACGCCGCCGTGGAGCTCTCCGGGGTCAAGGCCGGCCCATCTCCCCAGTGGCTGCAGAACGCAGTGCGCAAGCTGGGCATGCGCCCCATCAACCAGATCGTCGACGCTGCCAACCTGGCCATGTTCGAGCTGGGCCAGCCCATGCACACCTTCGATAGGGCCCACATCTCCTCGGGCACCATCGGCCTGCGCATGGCACGCCCGGAAGAGAAGATCACCACCCTGGACGGCGTGGAGCGCACTCTGACCGACGAGTGCCTGCTGGTCACCGACGGGGAGACCCCGGTGGCCCTGGCCGGCATCATGGGCGATGCCCACTCCGAGATCGGCGCCGACTCCAAGTCCATCGTGATCGAGTCCGCCCACTTCGACATGTTCACCGTTCGTCGTGCCTCCCGGCGCTTGGCGCTACGGACCGAGGCCAGCGTGCGCTTCGAGAAGGGCCTGGCCCCCTCCCGCGTGCTGCCCGGCATGCAGCGTCTGGTCCAGATTCTGACGGATTTGGGAGAAGCGGTGCAGGTGCAAGGCTGGGTGGATTCCTGGCCAGCGCCCCCCGCCCAGCACGTCATCACCTTCGATGCATCCGAGGCCAGAGCGCGCCTGGGCATGGACGTGCCCAACGACACCATCCAGGCCCGCTTCGCAGCCCTGGGTCACAAGGTGCAGGTGGACTCGCCCACCCAGTGGCAGGTCGCTGTCGCCCCTTGGCGTCCAGACCTGCAGATCCAAGCCGACCTGAACGAAGAGGTCGGCCGCATCCACGGCTACGAGCACGTGGTCTCCGAGCTGCCCAGCGCATCGCTGCAGCCTCCAGTGGCCAACCCGATCTTCTCCCGTGGTTTTGCAGCCCGCGACACTCTGAACGGCCTGGGCTTCGACGAGGTCTACCTGGGCGTCTGGGTGGGCCAAGAGCAGCTCGAGCGCTTCAGCTTGCGTCCCGAAACGCTGATTCGCCTGACCAACCCCCTGCACAGCCACCTGGAGTACTTCCGTCCCAGCGCCCTGCCGGACCTGGTCTCGGCCGTGCGCGAGAACCGCAAGTCCCTGCCCCAGTTCAAGCTCTTCGAGCTGGCCAAGGTCTACGGCAAGATCGACGGCGAGGCGGTGGACCGCAACCACCTCTCCGGCGTGGTCGCCGGCGCCGGCTCAGATGACTCTGGCAGCCGCTTCTTCGCTGCCCGTGACGCCGCCTTGGACGTGTTGGTCGGACTGGGCTTGGCCCCAGAAGTCGTGGTCGGTGACGCCCCAGCATGGGCCCTGCCGCACTGCTTCCACCCCGGCCGTCAGGCGCTGATCACGGTGCAAGGCAAGGTGGTTGGTTTTGTGGGCGAGCTGCATCCCGGACTCGTGACCTCGCTTGGACTCAGCGAGCCCTTCTCCAGCTTCCACATCGACTTTGAGTCGGTGATGGGCATGATGGGTGCGCGGGTAGCCTTCGTGCCTCCCCCCCGCTTCCCAGGAATGAAGGTGCACGTCAACGTGCTGGCGCCCACCCGCCTGCTGGCCAAGGACCTGCTCATGGCCGTGGACGGCGCAGCCCTGGAGCGTCAAGTCGGCCGCAGCGTGCTGGACGTGTACGCTGGCAAGGGCGTGCCCGAGGGCCACAAGCGGGTCACCGTGGAGTTGGAGTTCAACCACCCTGAGCGCAGCCTGCGTTCGGAGGAGGTCGACGGCTGGATTCAGGGCCTGAAGGGCCACTTGGCCAGCCAGAACCTGACCGCCGAGGTTTAGGCCTTCTCTTCGTCTATGGTGCCTGGACGACCCGTCCAGACTGCGGAAGGGGTCACCTGGCCTTTCAAGAGGGCTGAGCGCTGGGCACAGCCCTCAAGGCTGCCTCATCAGGGTTGGGCGGCCAGGACCGCCAGAGCAGCGCTCTGGATGCGGGGATCCGCATCGCCAGCCATCTCCTCAACCTGCGCCAAGGACTCCTCGGAGAGCTCCTTGCCCACCAGGCAGCGCACAGCGGCTGCTTGAAGCTTGGGGTGGCCTGCGTTGACGGCCTGATCCACACAGAAGCTGCTGCCCTCGTACAGGCCGCGCAGAATCAAGGCGCGCTCCTGAACCACCATCGAGCCTGGGGTCACCGCCAGGTACTCCAGAATAGCTTGGCCCTCGCCGTGGAAATCGATGGCAGCCCTATCGGGCAAGTCCTCGTTGTGGCGGGCCAGGAGCAGAGCCTGGACCTTGTCGGCACCCGCGGGCATGGCTTGGCCGGTGGGCTCAACAGGCAAGTCCACGGGATTTGGCTGCACAGGCTTGGCCGGCAAGGCCGCCACTGGGGTCGCTGTGGCGGGAGCCGCAAGGGCGTCCGTGGCAGCTTGCGTGCTCGCCAAGTCACCCTCGGCCTGGGTTGCACAGGCCAGCACAAAGATCAGGTTCAACATGGGCTACTGCTCCAACAATTCGGTGATTCTTTCCTGGGTCTGCGCGTGCACCCCAGCGGCCGTAGCGGCCTTCTTCAGCTTGTCTTGGGAGAGACCTGCGCCCGCCAAGACCTCGGCTGCGGCGATTCCTACTCTGGGGTCGGCGTCGGACAGAGCCGCCTCGAGCGCCTTGCGGTTGGTGTCCGTCGAGGACAGATCCTGTCCCGCCAAACAGCGCGCTGCACCCGCTCGCACCTTGGGCTCGGCATCCTCCATCATCTTGCGGCAGAACACCCCAATGTGGGTCTCTGGGTAGAGCGCGAGCAGCAACAAGGCGCGCTCCCGGACGATGAGCTGCTGGTCCAGGGTGGCCAGATCCGCCAGGTCCTTGGCCGCATCCCCGTGGGTGTCCAGGGCGGCGCGATCCGGCAGGTCAGCCACATCCTTGGCGAGGAGCAAATCCCGAATGGCGGGATTGCCCACTGGTGGGGGGTTTTGGTCGATGGTCAGTGGGCCCTGGTCCACGGGCTTTGCGGGCAGCTCCGTGATGGGCGTGGCCAAGGCTTCGACATCCGGCCCATCCGAGGACTGTGCGCCGCCACAGGCAAGCAAGAGCAAGAGCATTGTTCTCCTCCTTACTGAGTGATGGGGCTGCGGGAGAGCACCATCGCTTGGGAATCGGAGACCTGGTCTTGGGCCAAGTTTCCAGCGACCCAGAACATAAAGTTCGGGCCGTCAAAGTCAGAACACTCCTCAGCTGAGAAGTATCCATCGCCATCGTCAGCGCTGGCGGGACACGCTGGGGTGTCCTCCAGAGACTCGGTGCGGGAGCCGTCGTCCTCTGTGGTGTGGAAGAGCCCCATCTGGTGACCCACCTCGTGGGCCATGGTCTCGCCCATGGTCTGGGTGTCCAGCTCACTGCCCCAGTAGTGACCGTCCACGGCCACGATTACGCCGGCGCCGTCCATTCCAAAGAGTCCCACTGGACCCGGAATGCCGGCAGCCTCGCCCAGAGTTCCAGGCTCATCGGCGTAGTCCTGAATGATGAAGAGGTTCATCGCCTGTCCACTGCCCGTGTCGATCTGCGTCGCACGGAGCGCGTTGGAGTCGTCGTAGCGAACCAGACCGCTGCCCTCTGTGGAATAGAGGTTCACCTGGCCCACTGCAGGGCCGCCGTCACCGGTCCACACCTCGTCCATGCGCGAGAGAACCGCCTCCAAGTCTTCCTGGTACAGCTCCGTGTCGCCGACGATGACGATGTTCAGGTCCACCTGACCCTGTACGGGATCGAAGCGGCGAGAGACCAAGTGGAGCTTGCCGCTCTGGCCCTCCAGGTCATTGAGCGCGGCCGGCTGAAGCACCAAGCACTCACCATCGGGCGTGGTGCCCGGCGTAATGGGCAGCACCACGGTGCCCCCGAGCGTGCCCCAGTGGAAGTAAGGCGCGCTCCACCATGCACCGTCGGTCTCATCGGGCCGGGCGGCGTCGATGAAGGTCTTGTCGTCCAAGGCCACCAGGGCAAAGCCTGTCTCTTCCCCGCGGACCTCGACGGTGGCGGCGATGGAGCTGGTGTCGCTGGGAACCGCGATGGTGACCATCGGCCCCACGGAGACGCCCACGTCATTGCCCCACTCGAAGGTGAAGTCGATGGACTCGTGGGTGAAGGCGCCTTCCGCGCCAAGCACGAGCGCGTCCGAGCCACAGTCGGGCACCTCGGTGCCGGCGGTGTCACCACCGTCGCCGCCCAAGCAGCCCAAGAACATCAATGCAAAGGGAGCGAATCCCAGCAGTCGCAGTCGCAAAGCGGCCTCCAATGAGGCCCTTAGGCTAACACCGAGCGGCCGGGTTTCGGCCTTTCAGCTCGCTTGGTCTGGTGTCAGCGTCACCAAACGGTCCACGGCATGCACCGGAGCCCTATCGCCAGCCATCAAGCCTTTGATCGCGCTGAGCACCAAACGGTGCTTGCCCAGGGTGCGTTTGCCCTCGAACTGCTCGCTGACAACATGGATCTCGAAGTGGCCGCCGGCCCCTTGCGCCTTGACCTGACAGCCAGGAATGGCCTCTGACACGGCGGCCTCGATGGCTGCGCAGATGTCGCCTTGAAAGTCTGTGGGATGCTCGCTCATGGATTCTCCGGGGCCGATGGAATACCCGCCTGTCCTGACACCGGCCAAGGATTGCAGCAATGAGCCCAAAGACGCGCACACTGGCGATCTCCCTGGCCGCCGTGAGTTTCGCCCTGGTGCTCATGGAACTGCTGATCACCCGCCTCTTTGGCGTGGTGCTCTTCGCTCAGTTCGCCCACTTGGCCTTGGCCCTGGCCCTGATGGGGATCGGCGTAGGCGCCGTCTTGCAGCACCTGCGTCCCAGCTTGGTGCCCGACGAGGGCCTAGAGCAGCGCGTCGCCGTGCTCGCCCTGATTCAGGCCGCGCTGTCCTTGGTGGCGGTGCTCGCCGCCCTGAACTTCCCCATCGTCTCCCAGTTCGAGGCCCCACCGGAGAACTACCAAGAGCGCAGCGCCATCGTCGACAACCTGGTCGATCCCTGGTGGTTCGCGGCGCTCCTTCCTGTACTGGCAGCCCCCTTCACCGCAGCCGGGCTGATCCTGGCCGGCGTCTTCCAGCGTAGGCGCAAGGACATCGGCACCCTGTATGCCTTTGACCTGGCCGGCGGCGCTCTGGCCGCGGTGCTCTTCTTGCCCTTGCTGGGCGCCATGGCGGGACCCGACCTGGTCTTCTTGGTCCTCTTGGCCCTGGCCATCGCGGCGGTGGTGTTGAGCACGGGCCGCCTGAGAATGGCCAGCGGCGCCATGGGCTTGGTCGCCCTGATCATCACAGGCATCGGCTTCGCCACCGAGGTCCTCACGGTGCGCTTCGCCGCCGGCTACTCCGAGGACTCCATCACCGCCTCGATCTGGACCCCAGTGGCCCGGGTAAGCATCGCCGAGCTGGAGCGCGGCCACTACATCACCTTGGACAACAGCTCGGCCTCGCGCATCCCAAGAAACGCTGAGGACGTGCGGATCCTGGACCGGCACATGAACCGCTCCCTGGTCTACCGCCTGCACGAGCCAGGGGCCCGGGTGGCCATCATGGCCGCGAGCGCCGGCCCCGAGGTCGCCGTGGCCCTCTCCCACGGCCACACCGAGATCGACGCCATCGACATCGCGGGGGGCATCCACGAGCTGATCATGGAGACCTACCCCGAGGAGACCCACAACCCCTACCTCTCCCCAGATGTGACCTTCAAGGCCCTGGATGGACGGGCTGGCATTGCCTCCGCGACCGAAGACTACGACATCATCCAGATGGTGCATGCCAACCTCTGGTCCAGCGCAGGCTTGCTCTCCAACGCCTGGTCGCCAGCCCTCTTAGAGACCCGAGAGGCCTTCGGCACCTACCTGGACCACCTCTCCCCAGACGGCACCCTGTCCTTTGGCCGAGGCTCCAAGACCGAGCGCATCGCCGCATCGGCCGCCGCCGCCTTGCGAGACCGCGGGGTCAAGCGCCCCCATCAACACATGGCCTTGATCGAAGGCCGAGCCACCGTCTTGCTGGTCAAGCCCCGCCCGTGGACCCAGGAGGAGCGCGACAAGCTGGCCATCGTCATGCTCGAGGCCGACCCCAAGGCCAGGATGGTGCGCGACCCCACCAAGAAGCCCCCAGGCCCGCTCAAGGGACCGGTGCTCACCGATGACCGCCCTTACCTGGACGACTCCACCCTGCTGCGCGAGAGCCTGGGCGAGCTCTTCTCCACGGAGTCCTCGGGCGGGGAAGAGGCCCCTCTGAGCGCTCTGTACCGGTCCATCGCCGTACAGGTGGCCTTCGTGCTCCTGGCGGGACTGGCCTTTGTGCTCATCCCCCTCGTGCGCCGCGGCCCCTCGGAGCTCAACGGGGTCAAAGGCATCGGCTGGGGCTTGGCCTACGCCTGCACCCTCGGCTACGGCTACCTGAGCGTGGAGACGGTGCTGCTACACGAGCTGGCCCTCTTCGTCGGGCACCCCACCTACGCCGTCACGGCGGTGATCCTGGCCATGCTGGCCAGCTCTGGTGTGGGCTCCTACCTGGCCGGAAAGGTGCCCGAGGACAAGCTGCTGACCACCTTGCGCGTGGCTCTGGGAGCTGGGCTCTTCTTTGGAGCCATCCAAGGCTGGCTGGTTCCGCCCTTGCTCGAGGACCTGGCCATGACCTGGTCCCTCACCGCGCGCTTCATCATCACGGTTCTGGTCCTCCTTCCCCTTGGATTCGTTTTGGGCATGCCCTTCCCCCTGGGCCTGCGCCTGCTGCGCCCAGAGGCCGGCGGCATCGTGCCTTGGGCCTGGGCCTTGAACGGCTGGATGAGCGTCGCAGCCAGTCTGGTCACCGTCATCCTCGCCCGCATGTACGGCTACCACCTGGCCTTGGGTGTGGCCCTCTGTGTCTACGCCCTGGGACTGCTCCTGGCGGGACGCCTGCCACACATCCGCAAACCCGCCACTGCCTGAGCGCTCCTGAAGCTGTAGAATCGGGACCATGCCCATGGCTCTCGACGAATATGCAGTCTTAGAGAACTTCTCCGTGCTCTACAGCGGAGGACTGGACAGCTGCGCGGTGCCCCTGATTCTGGGCGAGAACCAGCGCCCTGACCACAAAGGCGGCATCCACCTGCTCACCTTCAAGCACCGCTACGGCGCCTTGTTCAACGAGTGGAGCCGCAAGCACACCCCGGAGCTTCAGCGCGTCTTAGGCCTGCGGGTGCAGCACCACCTGATCGACCACACCACAGAGTGGAACGCCATCGGCGCCAAGCGCCTGATCCAGGACAGCATTCAATACGGCGGCCACTGGACCCTGTGCCTGGGCTGCCAGGAAGCCATGGCCACCCACGCCATCGCCTACAACCTGGAACGGGGCATCACCAACACCCTGATCTGCAGCTCGGTCGGCGGCGAGTACGCGGTCATGTCCATGCCTGTGACCCGCGACTTGAACACTGAGTTCTACGCGCGCTTCGGCATTCGATACAACGCGCCCCTGCTGGATCTAGGCATCGGCAAACCTGAAGAGCGCGCCGTTCTGCGCAAACACGGCATCGAGCCCGGCTGGGGCGCCCGACGCTCCCACCAAGGATTTCAGCCCATCTGTCTGCTCGGCTTCCAGCACGGTCTGGACATCGTCTTCGACATGCACACCACCTACCCCCCAGACCGGGTTGAGCGCTTTCTAAGGGACAAGTTCGTGGTCATGGAGAAGCTCGTCCGCACCCTCCTGAGTGCCCGTGGCTTGGACCCAGATGCCCTGATCGCAGCAAATCTGGAGCGCTACTCCGCCGAAGAGGCCAAGCTGGCACAGGTGCGCGCCGCCCGAAGCGGAGGTCCGGCCCTGGGAAGCACCACTTCTTAGCCACTTTGTGCTACGAATTCTGACAAGGATGCCATGGCACACAGCCCGGACAAGACCTGGAACTGGACGCGCATCACCCTACCGGAGACGCTCCAGGACAAGCCCATTCAGCAGGTGCTGGATGACCGCTATGCCCTCAAGGACACCTTAGGAAGCGGCACCCAGGGACAGGTCATCCAGGCCCTGGATCTCAAAGACGGCAAGATGGTGGCCATCAAGGTCATGACCTGCCACAACGAGGAGCAGCGCGTCCGCGCGCGCAGGGAGATCAACGCCCTGCGACAGATGATGAGTCCCTTCGTGGTGAACCTCCTGGACCACGGCGAGAAAGACCAGTGGGTCTACGCCGTCATGGAGCTTGTCGACGGCGACCCCCTGCCCACCGGCCCGATGCTCTGGGACCAGTACCGGCCCCTGTTCTGCAACCTGCTGCGCGGCGTGCAGACCATGCACAACCAGGGTTTGGTACACCGGGATCTCAAGCCGGACAACGTGCTGCTGCGGGACGGGGTTCCAGTACTCCTGGACTTGGGCCTGACCCACGAGCATCGGCACACTGGCGAGCGGCCCAAGCACATGGAGGGCACGCCCCGCTACGCCGCGCCGGAGCAATTCAAGGGACAAACCTGCACCGCACAGACCGATCTCTACGCCCTGGGCGTGATGCTCTACGAGGCCCTCAGCGGAGCGCCACCCCACTCGGGCACCTTCGAAGAGATCCGAGATGCACGCCTCTCCGGGCCAGTCCCCAGCCTGTTGGGCCGACCCAACATCCCCGAGCGCACTGCGCTGATTTGTCAGGCACTGCTGGAGCCTTCGCCAGCGATGCGCCCGCCCAGCGCGAACCTGGTGCTGCGGCTGCTCGGAGAGGAAGACAACTCCGCCATAGCCAGCAGGCTCAGCGATCCACTGCCCGAGCGCGCCAAGCCCCACGAGCTCGAAGCACTCTTCCACGGCCAGAAGGAGTTTCTGCGCATCCCCGACGACGCCGCAGAGGCCCTCTACGGGGAGTGCGGTGGCTGGCGGGAGAACGTGCGCTCCACCCTGCTGCACTGGCTCGACAACGGCACGGTCACCTACGAGCAGGGGAAACTGCACATCACCCAGGCCACCCTGGCCACCCTGCGTCATGGGCGAGACATTCGCGGGGACAAGACGCTGGGCACCTTGAAGCGCCTGCTCAAGCGAACCGCCTTCCTCATCCAGTACCAAGGCAAGCTGGACGAGGGCAAAGAGTGGGCCCGCCAGTCCGCCGAGCTGGCCGTTGAGTTGGGCGAGCTGGACCACGCCCGAGAGGCCCTGGAGTGGTACTGCGCCGCGCAGCTTCAACACAGCACCGATCTGGGAGAGATGCAGACCCTCTTGGTGCTGGAGCAAGGCCACCGCCAGGGTGTGGTCGTCGACGACTTGTGCTGGCTTGTCCAAGCCAATCATCAGCTCGGGCGCGGCGAGTGGGAGCGGGCGCGAGCATCCTTGGAGAACGTCGGCCCTGTGGGAATCGAGCGCCTAGAGATCAGCCGCCGGGGGGCGATGCTCAACAGCATCGCCCACGACCCGATCAAACTACGCAAGGCCATCGAGTCCGAGGAGCTCCGGGAGTGGGCCAAGCAGTCCTCAGAGTGCACCGCCGTCCTGTGGAACTGGCAAGGCAACCTGGCTTGGCGGGAGGGCCGCTGGCGGCGTTCCTTCGACCTGCGCGTAAAGTCCTACAAACACCGCAGGTACCTGCCCTCTCAGCAGACCGCACTGCAGACGGCCATGTGGTCGGCCATCGAGTGCGAGGAATGGGACTTTGTGCAGTTGGCTCTGCCCACCATTCTCCAGCAGTGCGAGCGAGAGCGCATGGTGGGCCGCTGGGTTCGCGCCTTCGCGACCGAACGCAGCATGATGGGACGCAGCGGCCGCAGCGCCGGACCGCGCCCAGATCTCTACAAAAGGATCCAGAAAATCAGCCTCACCACCGCCTTGAACGCCGCCCAATTCGACGCGGCGCTGTGCTGGCGACGGGGACAGAGGACCCAGGCTCTCGCTTTGGCGCGCTTCGTGCGCGAGAAGGGATATGACGGGGCCTATCCAGAGATCGGAGTCATGGGGAAAGGAATATGCGGTGTCTTGGGGGACCCCGTCGATGCTGAAGCCTTCTTGGCCGAGGTCCGAGAGAGCAGCGTGCTCATCCCTGAGCACCGCATCCAGCTCACGGGCATGGTCGCCGCCATCCGTGGACGACCCAGCCCCGACCTGCTCCCTGACCTGGAGCGATACCGCTCAGTCCGCCCCATCCCTTGGCGCCAGCAGCGCGACTTCTGCTCTCCCGCCGAAGCTCAATACGCCGTTGAAAACGGCGCTTTCCCCCCACCCCTTCCGGAGTTCTCCAATGCCCCTGCCCCCCCTGTTCCTCGCTACATGTGAACACACCGAAGCTGGAGAATGGAACCTCACGGGTCTCGGCGCCCCATGCTTCTTGCTGGTCGCAGATTCCAACACCGCCGGCGTCTACACAGAAACCTACCTGATCAAAGCCACCAGCTTGGGCAAGTTCAGAAACGACAGCCAAGACTCCATCTACAGCGGACCAAACAGTCTGGCCCCGGCCGCTTTCTTGACCTCCAAGGGCTTGAACCCAGCCGACTACAAGATGGCCGTCGTCACCGCCCAAGCCAAGCCCATCGCTGGCATGCCCACGCCTCAAGGTGGTGGAAACGGCCGCTTCGAGGTGCGCAACAACGGCGCTAGCGTAGAAGGCCAGCTCTTCCGCAGCGACAACGCTGGCGCTTGGCAAGACACCTGGGCCCTCAAGCCTGGCTTTGTCTGGGGCAACGCGAACACCAAGGTGCGGGCCAAGAGCGACCCGGGACTGCCCGCCGCCCCTGGCACCTGGGCCAACCAAGCCAAGACCATGGCCGCTGGCGGTACGTACATCCAGTACAGCTACAGCTTCAGCACCGTAGATTAGCGTGTCGATGGCGTCTCCGGGGCCCCGCTTTGGGGTGGTGGACAGCAGCTTTCTGTCCCACCCGGAGCTTCCGCCGCTGCTTCCCCTCTGGGGCCCCAACCCAGGCAACCATGACCACGGCACCCGCAGCTTGGGTCTGGTCTTGGGCAGCAGCACAGGTCTCGCCCCCAGCGGGATCCTGGCTGCCGTGGCCTGCCCTGCGCCGGGCACATCTGTCATCGCCTCCATGCACGAGGCCATGTTGGCCTGCCTCAAAGCCCAGCCCGATGTGCTGCTGGTCAACCTCTGCTTCAACCACCGCTGGCCCCTGGTCTACGCCGGCACCATCCGCGCTCTGGCCCGCCAGGCCTGGGATCAAGGCTGCCTCTGTGTGTTTCCAGCTGGAAACGCAGGCTTGGATCTGGACCAAGAGCTGGACGTAGAGACGGAGAAGCTGGCCTCGCTGGGGCAGGAATCTTGGCTTGTCGTGGGCGCCGTGGACCCAGAGAGCGGGCAGCGGGTGGGCAACGTGGGGCGCTGCATTCACAGCCTCGGACACACCAGGCAGCGCAGCACCTCCGTGCACATGGAAGGGGAGCGCTTCGTGCCGGCCCATGTGGATCGATTCGGTGGAACAAGCGCAGCAGCAGCGCAGCTCAGCGGGGTGGCGATGGCTCTGGCGGGCGCTCTGCGCAAGGCCCAGATGCCCAGCACACCGGCGCTTCTCAAGCGGCATCTCACGTCCCCAGAGACCCTGCGTTCCGACGGGGTTCCGCGCCTTTCCCGTGTCCTTGAGCGCGCAGGGCTGGCCCCTGACACCGGGCGTGAATAGAGCCGCATCCCCCCAAACACGGAGAGGGCAATGCTCAAGACCGTCCGCCGCACAAACATGTGCGGCTCTCTGCGAGAGACTCACATCGGCCAACAGGTGATCCTGCAAGGCTGGGCGCACAAGGCGCGAGATCTGGGCGGCGTGGCCTTCATCGATCTGCGTGACCGCCAAGGCGTGGTGCAGATCACCGTGGATGAGCGCAGCCCCCAGGCCGCCAAAGACATGGCCGCGACCGTTCGCCAGGAGTTCGTCCTGGAGATCGAAGGCGAGGTGGTGGCACGCACCAAGCCCAACAGCCGCATCCCGACCGGCGCCGTTGAAGTGGTCGCCACGAGCGTGAAGATCCTGGCCGGTACCCAGCCCCTGCCCTTCGCATTGGGTGGCGATGCTCAGGAAGAGACCCGCCTGACCTGGCGCTTCTTGGACCTGCGTCGTCCTGAGCTCCAGTCCAAGCTCATCGCACGGCACCGCGCCGCCCAGGCCACCCGCAGCTACCTGGACAGCCTGGAGTTCGTGGAGGTCGAGACCCCCATCCTGAACCGCAGCACCCCAGAGGGCGCCCGCGACTACCTGGTGCCCAGCCGCGTGCACCCCGGTCAGTGGTACGCCTTGCCTCAGAGCCCCCAGCTCTTCAAGCAGATCCTCATGGTGGCCGGCATGGACCGCTACTTCCAGATCACCAAGTGCTTCCGGGACGAGGACCTGCGCTCCGACCGCCAGCCCGAGTTCACCCAGATCGACATTGAGATGTCCTTCCCCACCTCCGACACCGTCATGGAAGTGGCCGAGGGCGTGGCCCAGGCCATGTGGCAGAAGGTGCGCGGCGAGGACATCGGCGAGGTGCCCCGTCTGACCTACACCGAGGCGATCTCCCGCTTTGGCGTGGACAACCCGGACCTTCGCTTCGGCATGGAGCTCTCCGAGATCACCGATGTGGTGGCCGACTCCGAGAGCACCGTCATCCAGGGCGCGCTCCAAGACGGCGGCATCGCCAAGGCCTTCGCAGTGCCCAGCGGCGCCACCCAGTCCCGCAAGGTGCTGGACAAGTGGACCGAGTTCGTTCGCCGCTACGGCATGGGCGGACTGATGTGGGCCAAGGTGGGCGCCGAGGGCTGGAGCGGCTCGGCCAAGAAGCTCTTCACCGACGAGGAGAAGGCCACCATCCAGGAGACCATCGGCGCCAAGGAAGGCGACCTGGTGCTCATCGGAATGGGCCAAGCCGGACACGTCAACCCAGGACTGGGCCGCTTGCGCCGCCACATCGGTCTGCAGTTGGACATGGCCGTTCCCGGCCAGTTCGCGTTCTGCTGGATCACCGAGTTCCCAGCCTTTGAGTGGGACGAGGACAGCAAGCGCTGGACCAGCACCCACCACCCCTTCACCGCGCCACGCGCATCGGACATCGCGCTCTTCGGCACAGGCCGTGAGAACGAGATCATGACCGACGCCTACGACCTGGTGTGCAACGGCTACGAGATCGCGGGCGGCTCCATCCGTATCCACGACTCCGAGGTGCAGAGCAAGGTCTTCACCGCCCTAGGCATCGACGAGGAAGAGGCCGAGACCCGCTTTGGCTTCCTGCTCAACGCGCTGCGTCACGGCGCCCCGCCCCACGGTGGCATCGCCTTTGGCTTTGACCGCTCGGTGATGCTGCTCACGGACACGGACAACATCCGCGACGTGATCGCCTTCCCCAAGACCACCAAGGCACAAGACTTGATGGCACAGGCCCCCAGCGTGGTGGATCCCGAGCAGCTCGCTGAGCTGCACGTGAAGAACACCAAGTAGAGAGCGCGGTAGTCCTGAGCAGGGTCGGGTAGACTGGGAGCCCAAGAGGCCTCCCATGACCATTCTGACCCTGCTCCTGGCTTGCGCAGCCAACATCGAAGGCGCCAACCCCGGTGAGTGCACCGACGGCGCCGACAACGATCAAGACGGCTACTTTGACTGCGGGGACAACGACTGCTGGGGGAGCCCGGACTGCGCAGAGGGCGGCGATGCCGACACCGACACCGACACCGATGCGGATGGAGACGCGGACGCCGACACCGACTCAGACTCGGACGCCGACAGCCCAGTAGGGGAGAAGTGGCAGACCCTCAACGTCAGCTACCGACTGGAGTGGGAGTTCACCATGCCCGTCACCGGCCTCTCGGACTGCACCCAGAACTACGCTGGAACGGGCAGCCAGAGCAGCGCTGACGGCCAAGGCCCCGACTTCTCAGGCACCTGGGCCGAGGTGGACACGGACTGCAACGCGGCCTTGAACACCACGGTCTGGACAGACGACAACGGCCAAGCCCTCCACAGCATCGATCTGAGCAAGGACGGCAAGACCTGGACCGGCTGGAGCGCCTACTCCGCCGACAAGGCGGACCCGGAGTGGTTCATCAACGGATTCACCGAGACCCTGCCCGAAGCCGGCACGTCTGTGGTCCACCGGGAAGACGAGCCCGTTCCTGATGTGCCGGGCCTGATTCTGCACCACCGCGTCGAGATCGAGCTGGGCGAATAGTGCTGCTGCTGCTGGGCTGCCTGCGCGCAGTGCACCCCGTGGAGGGAGCGCCGACCCCACGCTTGGAGGGCCGCATCTCTGTGGAGCTCCCATCCGGTTGGGAGGTGAGCAGGAACAGCCGCGCCTTTGGCAACCACCACCTGCTCTTGAACAGCCCGGACCCCAGCACACAGGTCACCATCGACCTCGTGCGCGAGGCCAAACAGACCCGACATCTGGATCTGCTCATCGTCGGCGAAGGCTACGCGGTGGACCACGGCCGCAGCCTGGGCATCGAGGCGGCGGTCACCGGCCACCACCGCCTGGAAGTAGACAACCGCGAGGCCTGGGCCATCACCACCCTGCGCAAACACGGCCCCCACGAGCGCATGCAGAGCACCGTCGTGCTGCGCGGCTCCGAGCACCTGGCCATCCTCAGCCTGCACACCCTGCCCGAGGCCGATCCCGGCCTGGTGGCCGACTGGGGTCAGATCCTGGACTCCTTCCACCTAATGGGAGACCCGGCGCCGGAGACCGCCCCCTTTGCCCGGGACGCCGATCTGGAGTTGGACATCGACAGCATGCCGGACAGCCCCCTGTGAGGGCCCCATGAGCGGCGAGCTGCTGGCCCTGAGCGACCCTGGGCCACACACCCTGGCCCAAGCGGCAGAGGGCGGCTTGGTCATCCTCTGGACCGGCGCGCCCCCTCCCAGACGACCGGAGCACCCGGGCCTGACCGACGTATTGGACCGCGGCTTGCTCGACGGTCTGCCGGCCTGGCTGGAGTCCCGACCCATGGGCCCCGCCCTGGACCAGCTCGCCCCCAAGCTCCACGCCGCCGACCTGGCCCTGGTGCTCATCGAGGTCGACAACGCCCTGCAGGCCCTCCACCAGACCGGCCTTCACCACGGCGCCCTGGAGGCCAACCAAGTCGTCGTCGGGCCGGACGGAAAGCCGGTGCTGATGGGGGCAGGCCGCTTTCAGGCCGGCTCCAAGGACCGGGATCTGCAAGCCCTGACCCGCCTGTTGCGCGAGACCTGGCCTGTTGGACACCCTCGGCCCAAGCTCTCCAGGCAGAACAGCCTGGGCCAGGCCTTGTTCGACTGGCTGGCCACCGAGTACCCCGCCGCCGACAGCACCCGCTTGGCCGAGCTGGCCAAAGAGTGGACCCCCGGGCCCTTGGGTGACCCTCTGCCCTGGCAGTCCACCGGATTTGACGAAGTGAGCTTGGATTTGGGGCCGGATCGCTCCAGCAGCGGCGGTCTCTTGGACTTTTGGTCCACTGGGCGCTCCCGATCCGGTGCACACACCGCCGCAGTCGAGGGCACGCTGCCGGAGAAGGACCTGCGTGAAGTCCCAGGACGCGGCGCGCTCTTGGCCCGCCTGCTGGCCCCGCCGCGCAGCGCCCTGGACCCTGAGCGCTTCGGGGACAAGCAGGGACAGCCCCTTCAGGCCCTCAAAGAAGTCCTGGCGGAAGAGCCTCTGGATCCCGTCCCAGCCTGCGAAGGCCCACGCATGGGCGCGCTGCTGCCCCCGGTGCCCTCGGAGGCCAACCGGGGCCCGGACAAGGACGCGACCACACTGACCTCGATGATGCCCATCCCCGAAGAGGTGTCCAGCCGCATGTTGCTGCTCTTTGGCGGGGTCGCACTGGCGCTGGCCATGGGTGCTCTGGCCCTCGTCATCGCCCTGCTGAACTAGCGCTTGCCCTTGCCCTTGCCGCGCTTGTTGCCCGGCTTGTTGCGCCGCTGTGGGGCTTGGCCCACGGGCTTCTCGGGGTAGACCTCGTGCACCCAGGCGCGGAAGCTCTCGAACTCATCGTCCAAGATCGACTGACGCATGCGGTCCATGAACCCGGCGAACCAGTACAGGTTGTGCAGGGTGGTCAGGGTGGCGCCCAAGACCTCGCCCACCTTGAAGAGGTGGTGCAGGTAGCCGCGGGTAAAGGTGGTGCAGGTGTAGCAGCCACAGTTGCTGTCTGGCGGGTACATGTCGCGCTTGTAGCGAGAGTCCGTGACCCGGAGGCGGCCCCGGTCCGTGTAGAACATGCCGCTGCGGGCGTGGCGGGTCTGGATCACACAGTCGAACATGTCGATGCCGCGGGCCACACCCTCCACCAGGTCGATGGGGCGCCCCACGCCCATCAAGTAGCGGGGCTTGTCCTTGGGCATGTGCTCGGTGGTGTAGTCCAGCACCTCCACCATCTTCTGGTGCCCCTCGCCGACGCTCAGGCCGCCGATGGCGTAGCCGTCAAAACCGATCTCTTGGATCTCTTCCGCCGAGCGCTTTCGCAGGTCCGGCCAGAAGCCGCCTTGAACGATGCCGAAGAGGCTCTGATCGGAGCGAGAGTGGGCTTCCTTGGAGCGACGCTCCCACCGGGTCGTGCGCGCCACGGATCGCTCCGCGTAGAGCCGTTCGGTGCCAAAGGCCAAGCACTCGTCAAAGACCATGGCGATGTCTGCACCCAGCTTCTGCTGGATGTCCATGCTGGTCTCGGGCGAGAGGAAGGTGCGCTGACCGTCGACCTCGTAGGTGAAGGTCACGCCGTCCTCTTCGACCTTCTTCTTGTCCAAAGAGAAGACCTGAAAACCACCGGAGTCCGTCAGGATCGGAAGCTCCACGCCCATCATCTTGTGCAGGCCACCGTGACGGGCCACCAGGTCTTCGCCGGGCCGCTGGTGCAGGTGGTAGGTGTTCGCCAGAATGATCTGGGAGTTGGTCTGGGCCAGATGAACCGGTGACAGAGTGCGGATAGCGCCCTGTGTCCCCACCGGCATGAAGACCGGCGTCTGGATCTTCCCCCGAGCGAGAGTCAGGGTTGCAGCACGGGCTTGGCCGGACTGGGCATGGATCTTAAAGTCTACTGGGCAGGTCATAAGCTGCGCTCTAACGCAGGCAACCTCCTCGGGCCTACCCTGCGCGCATCTGGAACCTGGGTATACTCGACTTCGCTCAGCTCAGACCACCCGAGGCTTTCTCCTCCATGGCATCTCCAGGCCGCTCTAGGCCCGCCCCCTTCCAAAGTGGAACGCCGATCGGCGAACACTTCCGTGTCGAGGCCCTTGTGCGCTTGGCAGAAGGGCGGATGTTCTACCTGGTCACCGATGACCGGGCCGAGAAACCGCGGCGTCCCTGCTGGGAATGCGGACACCCGGACACCCCCCGGGCGGCCGATGCATGCGAGAGCTGCGAGACGCCTTTCCAGGCCCGCACGCAGTTCCTGATGAGCGTGCGCTGGCACAAAGACAGCTTCCAGCCCTACATGGACTTCTTCAACAAGGGCCTGCAGCACCCCGGTCTGCTCTCGCCGGATGCCTGCTTCATCCACGCCGGCGTGCTCTGCTCCGTGGTGCGCTACCGCGGCGAATCCTTGATGCTGGACGAGGCCGCGCCCCTGTCCGCACGCGGCGTGGTCCACCTCGGCCAACGCTTCGCTGGCATGCTGGCCAGCCTCCAGTACAAGGGCATCACTCTGGCCAAGCTCTCGCGCGCCAACGTGCTCTTGCGCCGCAGCGAGAACCGACTGCTGCTCTTTGACCCAGACATTGCACGCGTCTACGACGGCCCGGTCCCAGACGCCGAGCGCGGCCACGAGCTGCGCCCATTGGGCCGCATGCTGCGCATGTTCACGCCGGTCAACGCCAATCACCTGCGGGACTTCTTCGCCATGACCGAGGAGGGTGCCTTCGCCAGCCCCTTGGAGTTCGGACGGGCAATTGAGAAGCGCTTTGATGGCGTGGAAGATTTGGAAGCGCCCGCTGGCATCGCAGCGATGACCGATGTGGGTCTGGCTCGTTCTCTGAACGAGGACAACTGGGGCTGGGTTCAGCTGGCAGACGACACCTTCCTGTACGTCGTCGCCGACGGCATGGGCGGTCACGACAGCGGCGAGGTGGCCTCGGAGCTGGCTACTGCGACCATCTGCCGTGTGGCCCGCGAGCGCATGGCCGAGAGCCCAGACATGCCAGCCGACGAGCTGGAGAACCTGCTCGACGAAGCCTTCCAGATGGCCAACAACACCGTCAAGGGCACCGCCGAGGCGCGGGGCAATGACATGGGCACCACCCTGGTGGCGCTCCTGGTCCAGGGCAACCTGGGCTTTATGGCCAACGTGGGCGACTCACGCGGCTACCTGTACCGACAGGGCGAGCTGCACCAAGTCTCCAAGGACCACAGCCTGGTAGGCAAGATGGTCGAGCAGGGCCGCATCAGCTCGGAGGAGGCGCGGGTTCACCCCCACTCCAACATCCTGCTGCGCACCGTCGGCACCGAACGCGATGTGGAGATCGACATCTTCCGCATCGAGCTGCAGAGCGGCGACCGGGTGCTGATGAACAGCGACGGTCTCTGGGGCGAGGTCGAGGATGAACGCATCCGCGAGCTCATGGCCCAGTACACCGATCCCAGGGTCTGCGGACGCGAGCTTGTGCGTGCAGCGCACCACGGCGGCGGCAAGGACAACGTCACCCTGATGATCGTAGGCGTTCCATAGCGGGTGCCTTGAGCCCCCAGCTTAGCGCTCGGGCTCAACCGCCCGTCCTGGCGCCTGTTGGCCCACGACAAAGACCGTGACGCTGGCGAGCACCAAGCCCCCGCTCGCCCATCGGCCCCAACGGCGGCGCACCATCGGAGGTGGCGGCGGCACAAAGTCCACCACCGTCTCTCGCCCCGGCACCACCTGCACCACCAAGAGGTGGCTGCGGCCAGTCTGGTCTTCCATGCCCAGGGTGTGCTTGCCCCCCTCTACGATCGGCAGCTCCAACAGGCCTCCGACCTCGCCCAAGGACTCCCCGTCCAGGCTCATGCGCACCCCGACGGGCGCCTGGACGCGCAGTGAACCATCGGCAAAGAAGGCGTCCTCCAAGATCTCCAGAGGGGCCCCGCCACCACGTGGCAGTGCGCTCAGGTAGCGGCGGGGCTCCTCTGGCCAAGCTGCATCGCGCACCGAGAGCTCAGCACGAGGCGCCGCTGAGTCTCCGCTGAGCTCCAGGACCAGCAGCTGGTCCACCGCCAGCTCATGGGTAAGCTGCGCCCAGCAGACCTCGTCCTCGCCGCAGCGCGCCAAGAGCGCCGGACCCTCCTCTCCCGTCCTGGCTTGCAGAGCGATCTCGTCCACAAACAAGTACCTCCCAGAGCCCTCCAAGAGCTCCCGCAGATCCCGCTCCGTACGGGCCACCACAGCCAAGGGCAGCTCGTCCTGCGCTTGAACCAACAGGGCCGCGCGCACCCTGACCTGGGGAGCGGCCATGCTGAGGCTGGTCAACAGAAGGAGCAGTCGCGTCTCTCGAAGGTGAATAGACTGGGGGCATGAAGCTTCACCCCGCCATCGTGCCCTTGTGCCAGGACCTCGCAGACGCCGGGGGCCGTGCCTATATCGTGGGCGGCTGGGTGCGGGACCTACACTTGGGCCTGCCGAGCAAGGATGTGGACTTTGAGGTCTTTGGTCTGGATCAAGACAAGATCTTGGCCGTGCTCCAGCGCCACGGACGTGCCCACGCCGTCGGCAAGAGCTTCGGCGTGCTCAAGCTCCGCATCGGCAAGGAGGAGCTGGACGTGGCTCTGCCCTTCGATGGCCAGGCCCCCAACCCAAGCCTGACCCTGGAGCAGGCTGTGCAGCGCCGGGACCTGCGCTGCAACGCTCTGTACTACGACCCCCTGAGCGGCGAGACCTTGGACCCAACCGGAGGACTTGCAGACTTGCAGTCCAAGCGCCTGCGCGCCGTCTCCGAGCAGAGCTTGGTGCAAGACCCACTGCGGGCTCTTCGTGCCGTGCGTTTTGCCTGCACAAAGCAGATGGAGCTGGCGCCCGAGCTGCTGGAGCAGATCCGGGTGACCTCGCTTGGGGAGCTGGCATCGGAGCGTGTACTCGGAGAGCTGCGCAAGATCCTGCTCTCCGTGGATCCCGCAAGAGGACTCACCCTCCTCCACGACAGCGGCCTGGGCGCTCAAGTCTTCCCAAGGGTCGATGGCCTGAAAGCGGCGGAGCGCATGTCCCAGGTGCAGCCCCACTTGGCTCTGCTCGCCGAGCCCTCCCACCAGGAAGTCCTGCTCTGGGGAACCTGGCTCCTGGGCCTCGAGCGGCCCGCCCAGGCCTTGGCACGCTGGGGGCTACACAAGATCGGCGGGGCCCCTCTCAAGCACTGGCTGCCGTCCCTCAAGCAGGCCCAAGCGCCCCTCTCCGACACCGATCTGCGCCGCCTGGCGGACACCCTCCCCGTGCTCTTGCCCTTGGTCTTGCACCACGCTCTACTGGGGGAGGATCCGCTGCCAGGGCTGCTGCGCGCCCAAGACCTGGGTGTCGCCGAAGGACCCCTGCCCGTCCTGTTGGGTGGCGCAGAACTGGGCGCTCTGGGGCTCCAGCCTGGGCCGGCCATGGGCCAAATCCTCAAGGCCCTGCGGGAATCTCAATGGGCCGGCCAGGTGTCTACACCCCAGCAGGCACAGGCCTTTGCCGACCAGTGGCTCCAAAGGCACCCTTAGCAGACTATGCTGTCCACCCCACGAGCACGGACGACACCCCCGGTATGACCCTGATCCTCGCGTTGCTTTCGACCAGCTGCACGCTCTCAAGCCTGGCCCTCGCCCAGGACGCTCCGCCCAAGGCCGAAGCGGCCCCTGAGGCACCCGCGGCTGAGACCCCACCTGCCCTTGGTGATGAGGCGCAGGCCCCCGCTGCCAAGCCCACACTGAGCGCCGACCTGCGCCCGGCCTATCTGGCCGGCCAGCCCATGTTGGTGCGCCTGACGGTGGAGAACCCAGGCAAGCAGACCCAGAGCTTCCCAGACCTGTCCTTGCGGCCGTGGCTGGTCTACTTCGAGATCCTGGACTCCAAGGGCAAGAAGGCGACCTACCACAACACGGCGCCAGCCAAGGATCCCGGTCAGAGCTGGAGTCTCCCCAGTCGTTCGCGCAAGCAAGTGCTGATGGACGTTCCCCAGTCCGCCGCCCTCAAGGCCGGCAGCTACACCCTGAATCTCCGGGTGGAAGACCCGGCAGGGACCGTCAAGTTGGCCAGCCACAGCTTCGTGGTGGAGCCCGTCCGGGCCACAGCCGGGGTCGTTCACTACGAGCCACTGGGCATCGAGCGAACCGGCCACCAAGTAGCTTGGACCCAGAAGAGCGCCAAAGGCTACGACGTCTACGTGGAGCAGGCCGACGCCACGGAGCCGCGCCGCATCCTGGGCCAGTACTACCTGATGCACTCCGAGAAAGCGGCCGACCCCATCCTGAGCTTGGCCCTGCCTTCGGCCCGCTGGGACCGCTATGTGTACTGGCAGCGTGACGACCGGAGCGTCCAGGTCGCCCGACTCCAGGGCGCCGGTCAGCCCGTCTCCAGCCGACTGATCCAGACCCCTTACCCAAAGGTTGAACTGCTGGGACAAGGAGCGACGGACAAGGATGGCGGACTCCACGTGCCCATCTGGATTCCGGCCCCAAAGGGATCTGGGGGAGAGCTCATGGTGCTCTCTCTGCGCGACCGAGGCCAGCGCTCCTACCGCAGCTTGGCCAAGTACGAGAGCCAGCCCGCGTGGATTGAGACCGGCATCGACTCCGGTGGCAACCTGCGCTTGGTCTTCCCAAACCAGGGGAACCTGGACCAGTACACCATCGTCTCGGCCACGGAGCTTCCCGGTGCCGGCAAGCGCTTGGTCAAAGCCGAAGACGGAAAGCAGCCCCTCGCCTCCCGCTACGCCGTCCTAGAAGCCAGCGAAGGCCGTCCAGGTGGACTGGCACTCTTCGTGCTCTTGGAGGAGCCAGAGGGCAAAGCAAGCGGCCAGTGGTTTGCTCTGGACGGTACCCCGCTGGGCACCGTGGCATCCATCACGACTGGCGAGGGGCGCATCAGCGACGTGCTTCCGCTGGGCTACGACGACTACGCTGTGCTGATGACCCTCCCCGATGGGCAGCTCTCAGTCCTGCAGCCGGGTCAGGAGGCCCTCAAGGCCAAGCCACAGGCCAACGCGAGCTTGGTGGGCGACGGGAGCAGCCTCTGGCTTCGCTCCGTGGTGCCCTCAGGGGGACCGACCCTGAGCACCAAGTTGCGCTGAGGGGAGGGGCTCAGAAGGGGGGCGTTGGGAGAGCCCAGCGCCCGACCAATGGACCCAGAGACAAAAAAGGCCGGCCACCCTTTGGGGTAGCCGGCTTTTCTCTTGCCCAAAGGCAGCAGACCTTCAGTCAGCCGAGCAGAGGTTCAAGACGCTCAGGTCCGCGACGTAGCCATCGGCAGCACAGACTGGGCTGACGGTGAGCTGGTCTTCGACCAGGGCAAAGCCAACGGTACCCTCGCAGGTGTTGCACGAGGGGTTGTCGGCGCTGGGGTTGATCGCACAGTCACAGAACAGGTGCTGGAACTGGTTGCAGTACGCAAGCTCCATCGCCGCAAAGCTAGACTCCCGCGCGTTGCAGTTGTCAGCCGCAGCCTCCTCTGGGGTGCAGGACTCAGCAGGAATGACACACTCCCAGTCCGGCACGTTTGCCTGATCCTGAATGCCCTCGCAGCTTCCTTCAATGACGACCAATCCGAAGGAGAGCAGGTCGTCGTCCAGTGGAAGCGACCAGGTATCCAAGGCGATGGTGTATTCACGGCCAGGATGCAGAGTCGTATCGATCTCGCAGAACTCTGGAGTCGCCCGACCGGCGTGTGCACCGACCTGACCCAGAGAACCGACCAGAACACACTCGTTGGTGTTCACCGTGACCTGAGCACCCAAAGAGTCCTCGTAGGCCTGCTCGAAGTTGCCCATCTGGTAACCGGGGGTGCCGGTGTAGTTGGCACTCAGACCGACCGACAAGTCCAGGTCACCGTCGTCGCTGGTGTTGTCCTTGAAGATGTAGGTCTCAGAGGGTGCCTCAAAGTCCACCGACTGGTTCCAGGTGACGGCCTCTGGGTCCACCACGACGCAGTAGGTGCTGCCGTCAGCGACAAAGCTGGCAGTTGCACCACCAAAGAGCTGCTCACGTGGGAGCGTCAGGGTCGCGTAGGTGACCCCTTCCTGACGGGCGGTGGTCGAGAGCAGGTTGTCGCGAGACATCGGAGTGAGCTCGCCCAAGACGCTCACGCCCTCATAGCCTTCTACGGACTTGGGGACGTAGTCATCGCCGGCGTGGCCACAGGCAAAAATTGTCAGCAGAAACAGCATGTCTACTCCACCTTCGATGCGATGCGCACGGTGATTTCTGGCGGATTGGCCCGGTAGTCTTCAGCGGTCTCTGCATCGACCGTGATCACGTCGTCCATGCCAACAACCCAGTCACCGCCACCAATGTAGCGACCTGGGAAGTTCAGCAGGTCGATCTGCGTGACGCCGTACACAAAGTCGTTGTTGTACTCGTTGTTCTGCTGGCCGTTCTGCTCATTGCAGGTACCGAACTTGTAGCGCTGGTTGGCAACACCAAAGTCCAGATCCGTCGGAGCATCCATCCAGCCCCAGATCTTCATGTCTGGAGCATAGTTGACGCGCCAGAGGTCGAACTGTGCCTCAAAGTCACCATCGCTGTTCTGGACGAAGTCCAAGCGATCGAGCTTCTCACCCTGGTAGTCGGAGACGTCGGAGATCCACTCCATCTCGTAGTCTGCGGTGATCTCAAAGAGGTCGTAGCAGACGGCCTGCATGTAGCCGGCAGAGACGACCTCGTTTCCGAAGGCATCCTGTACCGGGTCACCGACAACATCAGCGAAGAAGCTGAGCAGATCGTCGTAGTCGGTGAAGCGACCTGTTGGAGTCCTACAGGCCAAGTACTCGAAGCAAGCAAAGTCAAAGCGACCGACCGAACCACCACCGTAGGGGTAGGTGTTCCCTTCGATGTCAGCCTGAATGACAGGCCCCATCTCGGGGTGGGCGTAGCCGTAGTCCAGCTCGGTCACACTTGGGAACGCACCCAAGTAGACCGGGCCGATGAAGCGGGAGTCCGTCACCTCGCTGGACTCGCCCGTAATGGGATCCAGCACCGTTCGAGTGGCTGCTTCAGCGGGGATGATCAGCGTACCGCTGATGTTGGCCTGTGGCAGCTGCTCATCGTAGCTGCAACCAACGCTTATCAAGAGAAATAGTGAAAGCATGTTGAGCCCTTAGAAGCGGTACTCGCCGCCGAACTGAATCTCGACTGGCGACTGGCGGCTGGTGATGACCCAGCGGTTCTGCTGGTAGAGGAAGGCTCCATTGACGCCCACAGGGTTGCGAGCGTTGACGGCGTTCTCGAAGATGCCGTAGACGCGGAACTGACCCTTGCGAACGTCGATGTCTTGGGAGACCTGCAGGCTGGCGTAGTACACCGGACGGACGCGGGTGTAAGTACCGATGTCCGACTTGAGGATGTTCGAACCGCCGTAGCCAGCACCGTAGTAGTAGCGGCTCAGAGGCTGGCCACTGTAGTACTGCAGACTCACGCCGATGTTGGTCGTCCATGGGTCGTTTGGAAGTTCGTAAGCACCGAAGGCCTTGACCTGGTGGCGAATGTCCGTGGACAAGTTGCCGTAGGAGAAGTCAGCCTGCGAAGGCACTGCCAAGGCGCTGCCACCACCACCCAACACGGTGCCCTTGGACACGACGTAGGAGTAGGTGACCGAAGCCAACCAGCGGTTGGAGAAGTTCTTCCGAGCCTGAACGTCGGTCTGGTAGTAGTCGCGGCGGGAGACGCTGGGAGTACGCAGACGGAAGAGGCTCTCGATCTCACCGTTGCTGGTTCCGAGGAAGCCGAAGCCGTCCTCGTCCCAGATGACGTTGGTCTCGTCGTACACGTACTGGTTGCGGGTGAACTTGGCGGTGAAGTTGGTCGCGAAGACGATGTCGTCGATGACCTGGCGCTCGGCACCGATGACAAACTCATCGGAGTGAGGAGCGGTCAGCTTGTCGTGGACCGTGTTCAAGTTCTCGTTGGGAGACAGGCTGTAGTTCTGGGGAGCACCGTTGGAGTACTCGCCAAAGAACTCACCCAGGTAGAGCTTGGTACCGAACCCAGAAGAGTTCAGGTCGTTGGCGACACCCAAGTTTCCGATCGCGTTGAAGCGGCCGTAGCCACCACTGATCTTGGTCTTGTCGTCCCCAAAGGGGTCCCACGCGGTGTAGAGGCGGGGGCCCCAGACACCAAAGTTCACAACCGCATCGTTGGTGTCAGCACGCTGCACCGAACGGTCGTAGCGAACACCGACGCGAAGGGTCAGGTTGTCCACAGGCTTGTAGACGTCCTGGACGAAGGCACCGTAAGACTCACCGGACTGCTTGTAGGTCAGCGCGCCAGTGGTCTCGATCCAGTAGTAGTTGGAGTAGGTACCTGGGTCGTAGATGACCTGGTTCAAGTCTACGTAGTAGATGTTGCCCGAGTAGCCGTAGGTCCGCTCAGTGGCCAGACGGTTGAACTCAAAGCCAGTCTTGAAGTCATGGGTACCTGGCAGGAAGGGGATGCTCCGCTGCAGCAGGCTGACCTTGGTGCTGACGCTGTTGCGGAAGCGGTCGTCGAACTGGAAGAAGGGGTAGTTCTCCGAGTCGTAGGCGTTGAAGCTGCCCAGGCGACCAGGGGTCAGGATGTCCAGGCTGTTCTCAAGCTCGTCGGGCTGACAAGGGTGGTAGCCGAGCTTGGTGTCATGAGTACAAGGGACCGCGCTGGTCTCGATGTAGCTCTTCTGGATGGTGCCCTTGGTCTCCACGAAGATCTCGGGGCTGATGAACCAGTCCCACTGAAGCGAAGTGACCAGACCGCCCTGAACCTGACGGCTCTGAGCTTCAGGGCGCACGAATCGGTCGCTCTGGTTGGTGTTGTCCACAGTGGTGGGGTTGGTCTGAGCCAAGACGGTGAAGCGATGCGCGGCGGTGGGCTGCGCGGTCAACTTCGTCATCAAGTAGTGACCCTCGTAGTCACGGGGCAGGTCGATGCCGACGTTGGCAATCTGGCTGCGGCTGCTCTGGTAGCTGATCAGGAACCAAGCCTTGTCGCGAACGATGGGTCCGCTGACCTGACCGCTGATCTGGTAGGTCGTGAACTGACTGTCAAAGTCAGTCGGCGAGAGCTGAACACCATCTGCCGTGTAGCGAGCGTCCGTCTTGGGCGCCCAGTTGCCGTTGGCGTAGAAGATGTTGGACTGGAACTCCAGGGTGTTTCCACCGGTCTGGGTCACGATGTTGACGATGCCACCCAAGTTGTTGGGGTGCTCCGCGTCAAATGCGCCCGTGACGACCTCGAGCTGCTCAATGGCGTCGAAGTTGAAGTTCAGGGAGAAGGTACCGGTGACCGGGTCGGTGATGTTGACACCGTCGATCATGTAGGTGTTCTCGTTGCCGGCGCCACCAGCCATGCTTGCGTTGCCGCCGCCGACAACACCAGGTGCTGCGCTGACTGCTTGCAGGTAGTCACGGCCGGTAGGAACGCGATCCAGGAACTCTTTGGTCATGACCGTCGTTCGCTGAGTCTGCTCCGTGTCGATCGCCGGAGGCGTGTCCTTGACCACCATGACTCCGCCAGCTTCCTGGAAGGTCATCTCGATGGTGAGAGGCACGGTCTTGCCGATGAGGACCTGGATGTCTTGGTACTCGACGGTACCAAATCCAGCCATCTCGGCACGCACCACGTAGATGCCCGGGGGCAACTTCGTGAATAGAAAACGGCCCTGGCCGTCAGAGCTTTGCTGCTGAGCGCCACCGATGAGCGCAGGTGATGACAAAGAGACGAGAACGCCTGGGATTGCCAAGCCTCCGTCATCTAGGGTCACACCCTTGATGGTGCCGGTGGTCTGCGCCATCGCATCGCTGCTGCCGAAGAGCAGGGTGAGGGGCAGAAGCAGCACGAGGAGCAGCTTGAAGAACGAGGAACCGCGCATATGCGGCCTCCAGAGGCAGGGAACCAAAATAAGCCCCGGGCAGGGGCCACCCTCACGTCATGAGAGGGTTGCGTAGCGCTGCACGATTACGTGATGCGACCAACACCGTCAAGGTGCAGACCCGACAAGGCTGTGTTCACTCGCCGGATCATCGGCACCCAAGGCCCATCTTAGAGTTCCTCAGTAAAGCCCCACCTCCGGCGCACCCGTTCTCAAACAGTGATCACCGCTTGCGCCACCGGCAAGGGCCCCTGCCGGATCCGCCAAACAGCTCGCCTTGACCTGCACCCCCATCTACGGGTATTAGATGCCGCTGAACCCTTCTGGAGGTCTGCGCACATGCGGAAGCTCACCCTCGCCCTCTTGGTGGCCCTACCTATAGCCACCCTGGTGACCGTTACGGCCCAAAGCCCAACGGCACAGGCACGCTCGGTCGCCGACTTGAGCCCAAATCAGATGGTGGATGCCTCCGAACTCATCGTTCGCGGCACCGTCTCGGAAGTCTGGACAGAGAAGGACGCCGCTGGCTCCATCTGGACATTGGCATCCGTCGAGGTGGAGCGCGTCTACAAGGGCGAGAGCGCCACCCGCAGCGTCATCGTGCACCAGCTCGGTGGTTCAGAGAGCGGCGAAGGGCTGACCCTCAGCGTCTTCACCCGCTTCTCCCCTGGTGAGCAGACCCTGCTCTACTTGGACAAGAGCAACAGCGGCCTCTGGCGCGTCGTCGGCGGTGACATCGGCAAGTTCACCGTTCGCATCGACCCCGACAACGGACGCGAGATGCTGGTTCGCGCCACCGTCGGACAAGAGTGGCACTACGACCACCGCTTCATCCCCCACCCCCCGCAGAACCAGCGCGTCTACGCAGACGACGTAGAGGCCCAGATTCAGGCCCGGGTCGCACAGGGTTGGGACGGCAAGCCAATCCCCGGCGCATCCCTTGACCGCCTTGAGCGCATCAACACCGTTCCTGCTGTGGGGCAACAATGATTATCAGCCTGATGCTGCTCAGCAGCCCAGCCGAAGCCTTCAAGTTCGTAGTTCCCGCGCGCAAGTGGGACAGCGAAGATCTGCCCATCGTGGTGCAGACCTCGACCTACTTGGAGGACTCGCTCCCCCAAGTTCCGGACGCAGAGACCGGCCGCTACCCCCAAGAGGACGTGCTGATCAAGTCCTTCTGCAACTGGAACTGGACGGAGTACTGCGAGGAGCAGCTCGGCCCAGAGTGGCAGCGATACGACACGGCGCTGTGCGCCGACGTGCCTTTTGAGTACGGCGGAACCACGAACGCTCACTTGGGCTTCACCGACGACGACACCTACGGCATCTACTGGGACGACCCCGCAGATGAGCTCGCGGCGGGCATCCTGGGCGCGACCTTGTGCCCCTACGACAGCCCCATCATCGATATCATCGCTGGTGAGCAGATCCGGGCCATCCGGAACTGCGACATTGTCATGAACGACAACATCAACTGGGGCATGGTCAATGCCTTGGAAGAGGAGTGTCCAGCAGGTACCTACGCAGCCGAAGCAGTCATGACCCACGAGGTCGGCCACAGCTTGGGCATGGGTCACTCCTGCGATGACGGCGACCTCTGCGTCGACTCCGATCTCCTGAACGCCACGATGTACTGGACCGCAGGCCCTTGCGACACCGCAAGCGCATCCATCGATGCAGACGACATCGAGGGCATCACCGCTCTCTACGGTCCCTACATCACTTGGAACGTCACCGAAGACTCGGTGCGATTCGGACCAGCTCCCCTCGAGGTCTGCTTCGAGCTTCAAGTTGATGAAGAGTACGAAGCCGAGATCCAAGGCGTCGCATGGAACTTCGGAGACGGTACGACCTCTGACGAGCTGGAGCCCTGCCACACCTTCGAAGACCAAGGCCAGTTCACCGTTACCGCAGACGTGACCGGCCTGTCCGACACCTGTGGAGACTGGGATGTCAGCCAGACCCAACGCGCACACGTGCTGGTCTGCGAGGAGCCAGATCCTGGCTTCGAGCTGAATCACGAAAACGGGCTGGTCTACCAACTGGTCAACACCACCAACGTCTCCACCTACGGCTGCATTGACGGTCTGAACTGGGAAGTCTACGAAGGCGACAGCGCCTCTGGTGAACCCATCATCGCCTTCGGCGCATGGTCTCCCAAGCTGGACTTCACCGAGTTCGGTGAGGGCAAGTACACCGTCAAGCTCACCGCAATGGGCCCTGCTGGCGAAGTCAGCATGGAAGACAGCTTCGATATCGAAGAGAGCCGCGGAGACGGCTTCGGTTGCAGCAGCACCACCGGCGGAATGGGCGGCACAGGCCTGGCATTCGCCGGCTTGGCCCTGGCCTTCGTGCTGGGACGCCGCCGTCGCAGCTGACAGATGATTTGGCTCTTCGCCCTCAGCGGCTGCATGAGCGACACAGCGCCCCCGGATGCTGTCCCAAGGGACACTCCGGGGGCTGCTGCGTGGGCCATTGGGCGTGAGGCGCCCAAATCACTGGAGATACCACTCAGCGTGCGACCAGGGGGAGCTCCGGCCCCAAAGCTAATGCCCATCCAAGGGCCATTTACGCTCGTTCGTACCGTTGACGGCGTGAGCACCTACGAGGCCAGGCTGCCGGCACGTCCGCGCAGTCTCTTCTTCTCCAGCCCGCCTTCTGGCATGGCCGTGCTCACCGAGCAGGGCAAGGTGCTCAAGCACAACAAGAAGAAGGGCGGGGGCAGCGGGACCTGGGCCTTCACGGCGGAGACCGTGATGGTACGCACCAAGGGTGACGTGCCGCAGGATGGTGACTACCAGCTGAAATGGGGCACTGCACAAGAGCGAGAAGACGCCTTGAACCTGGAGACCTTCAGCGATGAGCCCCAAAGCCCAAGCGAGCAAGAGCGCTTCATCCAGCGCTCTCTACAGGTCGGCGAAGACACACGCACAGGCCTGCTTCTGCCAGCCCCAAGCGAGGTGATCTACGGCGGGCGCGCCTTGGCTCTCAACGCAGTGCTCAGCTTTGAAGCTCTGGTCCTCCCCCCCGAGGCCAAGGTCCGCGCTCAGAGCGACGGATCGGAGGTCATCGTAGAGGTTCGCGCCCCGAACCTGGAGGCGGAGCAAGTCTTCCGAGGTCGCATCGGAACAGAAGATTGGAGTGCCATCCGAGTGGACCTCTCCAAGTGGTCCGGCCAGGTCGTTGACGTGGTGATCCGCACACAGGACTCCAGCGACACCACCCTGGACTACGTCTTCCTGGCCGATCCAGTGATCTACACGCCCCTGAGCGATCCGCAGCGCATGGTGTTGGTGTTCTTGGACACGACCCGGCCAGATCACATGGGCTTGTACGGATACGAGCGCGACACAACGCCGCAGCTGGACCGCTGGGCCGAAGATGCTGCCGTCTTTGAGCAGGCGCGCTCCGTCGCCCCCTGGACTCTGCCAAGCACGCGCAGCGCACTAACGGGCCGCCAACCTGAGCATTGGGAGAGTGGCCCTCACCTGGCAGATGTGCTGGCCGAGCAGGGCTACGCGACAGGCGCCTTTGTCGGAAACGTCTACTTGAGCGCCAACTTCGACATGGCCCAAGGCTGGTCTCAGTACAGCGTAGAGAACTGGCCAACCGTCGACGAACAGGTCGAGAAGCTCCAAGACTTCATGGGCCGCAACAAGGATCGGGACACCCTTGTTCTGCTGCACACCATGGACATGCACCTGCCCTACACCGAGCCGCTACAGTACCGGCGTAAGTGGGCAAGCAAACCACCCGCTGGCTTGAGCTGGGGTTCCACACGCAGCTACATTCTGCGCGCCGCTCGTGAAGATCTTGAAGGAACCAAGCAGTGGGTCATGGACCGCTACGACCAGAACCTGTCCTTCACTGACGATGTCCTCGCTCCCCTTTTGGAGTCCCTCCCAGACGCCAATGTCCTGATCTTCTCGGACCACGGTGAAGAGTTCTGGGATCACGATGACTTCGAACACGGCCACAGCCTCTACGACGAGCTGCTGCGGGTGCCCTTCATCCTCAAGGGTCCCAATGTGCCAGCGGCCCGCGTGAAGGCCCCAGTCTCCCTCCTCGATCTCACCCCGACGGTTTTGGATCTGCTCAACGTTCAGGCACCGTCGTCGATGAACATGTTGGGTCGAAGCTTGCTCAGCGCAATCGCAGGCGAAGAGCAGACCCTTCAAGAGCTCCAGGATCGCCCCCAGAGCTTCGGGCGTCCCTTGTACGGTCAGGAACGCTGGGGGGTTCTGGTAGACGGCCAAAAATGGAGCACCTACCAAGGTAAACAGGCCTTGGTGGACCTGGAGCAGGACCCCTTGGAGCGCAAGGACCTGGCCAAGGGTCAAGACCTGAGCGCCTACACCAACGCGATGGCCCAAGTCCTTGAGACTTCGGCGCCCTTGAGCTGGCGGATCAACCTCGAGAAGGCCTCAAGCTCGAGCAAGGGCGAGCGGGTCCTGCGCATCTCTCATCCCCAGGGAATCGAGACCGCTTGGCTGGGCCAAGATCCACTCAAGGGCAGCTTGATGGCCATGACCGGCCCCGACGACGAGGGCGCATACGAGCTCGTCATCATGCCGGGCAAGAAGGGCGGCCGAGAGATCTACGTGGTGCCCAAGGGCGACCCTAGGGAGATAGAGGGCCTCTCCCTCACCTGGATGATTCCAGACGGCGATCCTCAGGAACCACAGCTCGCCGAAGGCACCCTCGAGGGGCCAGACACCCTCGGCCGTCCCTTCAGCACCGGAAGCGTGGGGGGACGCTCCTACAGCATCACCTGGGGCTTCGCTCCGGTGCCCACCGGCAAGCAGATCGACGGCACCAACGACGAGCTGACCGAGGCCCTCGAGGCCATGGGCTACGTACACCGGGATTAAAAGCAGGAGAGCGGCCACCAATACCTTGACAGGTCAAGCCCATCGGGCGACGGTCAAGGGGTGAACGGCATCTTCCTTGGCATCGTCCTCATCGCTAGCGCATTGGCGCTGCTCACCGGTACTCTGGAGGAGGCTTCCCTGGCCGCCCTCGGAGGCGCAAAGTCCAGTGTAGACTTGGCTCTTGGGCTGATTGGCTACATGGCTCTGTTCATGGGCCTGATGAAAGTCGCCGAGGAAGGCGGACTGCTGCGCCTGCTGGCCCGCGCCATCCGCCCCATCATGACGCGCCTCTTCCCAGAAGTGCCGGCGGAGCACCCTGCCATGGCGGCGATGATCATGAACATCTCAGCCAACATGCTGGGTCTGGGGAACGCCGCCACGCCACTCGGCATCAAGGCGATGCAGGAGCTCAACAAGCTCTCCAAGTACAAGGGCGTCGCCACCAACGCCATGTGCCTGTTTCTGGCGATCAACACCTCTGGGCTGGCCTTGCTGCCCAGTGGCGTGGTCAGCATTCGCGCTGCCGAAGGGAGCTTGAATCCCTGGGGCATCATGGCGACCACCCTCTTCGCCACCCTGCTCTCGACCATCGTGGGTGTGACGGCCGCCAAGCTGCTCTCTCGCTTGGGCATCTTCAAGATCACCGCCCCCGAAGAAGAGGAAGAGGCAGAGACCGAAGAGCAGTCCGAGGACTCTGAAGAGGTCAAAGAGCTGCTGGACTACGCCACCCCCACCCCGGACGATTGGCGCGTCTGGAGCCTTCGCGCGATCCTGGTCGGCGTGGTGCTTGCCCTGGCGGGGCCTGCCCTGGGCGCAGCCTTCTTGGCTGACGTGCAAGCCGAGCCGCCCGTCGTCGGCATCGACATGGTCGCCCCGCGGTGGGCCACCATTCAGCTTCCCAAAGGAGGGCAGTGGTCTCTGACCGCAGCTCAGGTCCACAAGGGGGGCCCTTCAGCCTTCTCCACCAAGGTCCAGAGCATGGTGCATCCCCTTGCTGACCCTGGGATTCCGGGCACTGCGGCCGAGGTCACCAGCGGCCGCTTCGTGCCCGATGGCTTGGGCACCTACACCCTGCTGTGCACCGGCGATGACTGCGAGCAGCTCAGCTTCACCGTGGCCACCTTTAAGAACCCGCCCGATGAGCTGCGCCACGTCAGCGACCAGATCGGCGACGGCGTCATTCCGGCTCTGGTCGTCTTGCTCTTGGGATTTGGCGCACTGCGAAAGGTCAAGGTCTACGAGGTCTTTGTCGCAGGTGCCCGCGACGGCTTCAGCACCGCGGTCAAGATCATCCCCTACCTGGTCGCCATCCTCTTCGCCGTGGGCATGCTTCGCGCGGCCGGTGGCATGAGCCTGCTGGGCTCTGCAATGGGGCCCCTGCTGCATCCCTTGGGTATTCCAGCGGAAATCCTACCCATGGCTTTGCTCCGCCCCCTCTCAGGGAGCGGCGCCTACGGCCTGATGATCGAGCTCATCCAGACCCACGGCCCAGACAGCCCCATTGGCTACCTGGCCAGCACCCTGCAGGGCTCCACCGAGACCACCTTCTATGTGCTGGCGGTGTACTTCGGCGCGGTGAACGTCACCAAGACCCGCCACGCCGCATTGGCGGGTTTGAGCGCCGACTTTGCCGGCTTTATCGGAGCCATCTTGGCTTGCCGTCTGCTGCTCGGCTGAGCGGCCCAATGTCCTGGCTCAAGCAGCTCCGTCCCCGTGTCTCCGCCCAGGTGTGGGAGAAGCTGCAAGCCTTCCCTGGGCCCACATTGCGCAGCACGATCCCGGATCCTCTGCCCCACCTACAGGTGCACACTGTCCTCGCAGCCGAGGTCAATGAAGACCAGGCTGCCCTCTTCCAGCGCCGGTTGCTGGCGACGGACGCCTTGCTCCAGAGCCAAGCTCACCCCACAGCGGCCGCCTTCAGAATCGCTCTGGCTTGCCGATGCGAGGAGATCCTTGCGGCGCCAGGCCCGCACGCAGCCCGCATCCGAGCCTTGGCCGACTACTACGCCTCCCTGGGCGCACAGCTGCCCTACCAAAACAGCGACTTGCCCCAGCCTTGGGATCTTCCGGCGCAGTGGCAGGCGCTGCAGGCCGGGTCCCGACTGGGCCGCATCGTCGGCGACAGCGTGCTCGGGCCCACACGAATTCATCTCTTGGAGCTGGACACGCCACGCTTCTCGGCCCACCTCTGCAAGGGCAGAACTCTCCCGGAGATCGCCGCGCAACAGGGTGCACTGGCCGCCAGCTCCGGCGGCTTCTTCCTCTACTCCGAGGCCGACATCGCAGCCCCGTCCCAAAGAGGCGACCCCGTCGGCATGTTGGTCTCAGAAGGCCAAGTTCACAGCCTGCCCCTGCTGGCCCGGGCCGCGCTCTGGGCCCCAAAGCACGGCCCCCCGCGCATCGAGCGCACCACCCTCAGCGGCCTGCAACTGAGGCAAGGAGACTGGCACTGCAGGGTCGCCGGCCACAACGACCCCAGCACCCTGGATCAGGACCCGACGCTCTTTAATAGAGCGTGGGGTCCAGTGAGTTTAGATGGCTGGGGTCCATCCTTCGCTTTGGTGGATCACCAGGTGGTCTCGGTGGCCAACGGTGCCCAACGCATCCCCCTGAACGGGGCCGTCATCGCTCTGCCCAAGGGCCACCCGCTGCCAGAGCTGGGCGCGCTGGGCATCCAGGCGCCCTGGCACAACGCCATGGCCGGTGGACCCAGTCTGTTGCGCGACGGTCAGCTACAGATCGAGCGCGCCCCCGAGGACTTTGCAGGCACCGCGCCGCCCATCACCTTCTCGGCCGATGAGACCTTCGACCAGAACTTGCTGCCCCGACTGGGTGTTGGAATACGTCCAAATGGCAGCTTGGTCCTCGCTTGCGTGGACGGACGGAACCTGAAACACGCTTTGGGTCTGACTCTGCACGGGCTGGCCAAGCTGCTGCGCAGACAGGGCTGCACCCAGGCCATGAACCTAGACGGAGGCAGCTCCAAGCGCCTCTGGGTCAGGGAGCTGGGCGGCGTAGACTTGCCGGACACGGAGATGGTGACCGCAGGCGCATCGGGGCGCGTGCGACCGGTACGTAGTGCGATGCTCTGGTATGGAGGGGAACAATGACGGACTTGATCGATTGGCTGATGGGCCTGGGGTACAGAGGCGCTGCGCTCTGCCTTGGGGTCTCCGGCCTGAGCCTCGCTGGCTTTCTCGGAAGCTGGAACAACGGCGTCTTTCTCGCCCTGCCGCTGGGCATCGCCGTGCTCTTTGGACTGCTCGGTCTGCTGTTGCTCTCCAAGGGCAACAGCCTCAAACGGGTCAAAATCCCTCCACCAAGCACCTACACTGCCGCGCTAGGCGCGCGTGTTCGGGCCTACCCCCAGCCCTTCCACTTCTGCACCCGCTGCCTGGTCTTCTGCGAATACGCAGCCTGTGAGAGCTGCGATCGAACACTCGACGTGCTCAGCGTCCGGGACGAGCGTGACCTAAACACGTTGATGGCGGCCATCGAAGTCTGAGGCTCTGAGCCTTAGGCCATCATCCGGCGCTCCCACATCGCATCCTTCTCCAAGCGTAAGCCCATGTCGCTGCCCAGGCACTGCACCGCTGCGGCCCGCAGCCCATCGGTGTCTTGGCCATCCACGTAGCCAAAGAGCACCCGCTCCCCCTCTCCCATGCGGCTGCCCAAGTGCAGCACCTCCTCTGGGAGGGCCTCGCAGACCTTCTCGTCGAGATCCATCAAGGTCTCGTAGTCACTGGGGTTGGGCAGACCATCCTCCCGCGCCGGGTAGGAGAGCACCAGCTCAAAGTAGGTGTCCAACAGGGGGTGGTTCCACCGCTTCGCGCTCATGTTCAGGGTGAAGAGCACCGGCATCTCGGTCTCTCGGTTTGCACCTCGGGCGCTGGCCCAGGCCTCCCCAGCCTCGATCCACGCCTCCCCTTGGGCGTCGATGGCACGACGCAGGCCTGGCAGGTCCAGGCCCTCCTCCAAGGGCTCCTCCACAACGTCGATCTGCCCCAGCCAGAGCTCCACAGCGGCCTCTCCCAGAGTGGTGTCCAGGACCGTGTACAAGACGCTGAGCTGGTGTTGGGTCTCGGCACCGACCAGGGCAGGGTGGAAGCCCCGCACATGCACACGCTGCCGGTCATCTTCGGGATCCAGGGCGAAGCGCAGCTCCGAGAAGCTGATCTCCTCCTCGCCAAAACTCAGGGAAAAGTTCTGTACTTGCTCGATAGGCCCCGGAGGAATCGCGTCGAAGAACTGCCAGCGCTCAAAGGGAGGCGCGCTGGCCATCCAAGCGCGGGCGACCCGTCGCTGTGCGGGGTCACCACCGGTCTTCAGCGCGAAGCTCAGGCCGCCATCTCCAGGCCCAAACTCCCAGCCCAAGCCATCGTGCAGCGCATGAACCTGCTCACTCACCGCAGCGATCAAGGCCTCGCCCAAGCCGCTCTGCACCCCCTCAAACAGGGCGGCTTCATGCTCGGTCCAAAAGGCCCAGAAGGCAGAAAAGTCCATCGCTACTCCCAGCCTGACCTCGCAGGCACCAGACCCTCCACTTAATCGCCTGACACGGAGTCCGTCTCATGATCGTGCTGAGCATTTTTCTGGCTTGTGGTCCCCCAGCCGACCCTACACATCCTGGGGACTCCAAGCCCGCCCAGAACGCCCAGGCCTTCCTGGATGCCTTGGCCGCCCACGACGACGCGGCCGCCTACGCGATGCTGGCCTACCCCGAGAGCTACCCGGACTTCAGCCAGGAGAACTTTGGCCGCCGGGCCGAGTACTTGGGCCTGCGCCAGGGCAGTGAAAAGTGGCTCTCGGTCACCTACTACCGCCCCAAGCAACAGGAGTGGCTCTACCGCCAGATCGAGAAGATGAACCACGTCTCCCTGGTCAAAGGCGAGCTCTCCAACGGCAAGCTGCTGGTGCTCAAGGAGAACGATGGCAAGCTCTCCAGCATCTCGGTCAACGACGCCCTGCTCACCGACATCGTCGAGTCCCGAATCGTCCCCTTGCCGCCCCCGCTGCCGGGCCCAGCACCGATCCGCGATCTCACCCTAAGCTGGGACAACGACACTCTGAAGCTCACCGGACAGGCCACATTCAACGAGACCCAAGCCAGCTTCGCCCTGAACAGCCGCTGCAAGGTGGGAGAGCGCTGGCTCCGCAACGCCATGACTTTCGATCGCCAGGTGCCCGCAGCGGGCACCCACCCCCTTGCACTCCAGCATCGAATCACGGCCTCCTCCACCTGCGAGGTCATGGTGCAGATGTCCCAAGCCGAAGGACGCCGCCAGAGCCGCATGTGCCTGGACCACGGCCAGCTCCAAGACGGCCCGTGCCCCGAGCAGCCCACGGGGACCCCAGAGCCCGCCCCGCTGCTCCACATCAGCGATGTGCGAGCCGACAACCTGAGCAGCGCCGGGGTGACCATCTCCTCCCTCGTGTTGGCCAACCAGACGCCACCTGCCCACGCGGCCCGAGAGAACGCCAGCCTGCGGACCGAGCTGCGCTGCGCGGACGGTCAACGCTTCGAGCACGGCCGCCCCATCAACGCCGACGGGTTGCTCGCCGGCGAATCCCGACGACTGGGCGCCGTGTTCGTCGAGGCCTTGGTGACCCCCTGTGAGGTGCACCAGAGCAGCACCCACAGCGACCCCTACAGCGATGAGCGCGTGGATCTCTGGGAGGGCTGCCTGGACATGGGCGTGCTCTTGCCGGAGTCCTGCGCCCCAAGAGAACGCTGACGTTGAGCCTACTCGCGCTCGCCCCTGAACCCAGCAAGTCAGGGTGAACGCTCCAGCTCTCCGAAGCAAGTCGGGTTCAACGCTCCAGTTCGCCCCCGTTTCAGGCCAGACAGGGCTGAAAGGGGCCTGGAACGCCGCCAGAACGCCGTCTGTGGCACCAGAATGGCGCGTTGAACCCCGCTTGCTTGTCCTTGGCGGAGCGTTCAACCCGACTTGCTCCGTTAGAATGCGCGGATGTTCTCCCTGACCCTCAACGGCACCCGCCGTCACATCCGCGATGTCTCCCCCAACACCACCCTGCTGGACTGGCTGCGCGAGCGCGGCCACGTCGGCACGAAGGAGGGTTGCGCCGAAGGAGACTGCGGGGCCTGCACGGTGGCGATTCGGGAGGGCGAGAGCTGGAAGGCCATCAACAGCTGCTTGGTGCCATTGCCCGCCATGGCCGACCGGGAGGTGCTCAGCGTCGAAGGGCTCAGCGAGCCAGGCAAGCCACTTCACCCCGCCCAGCAGGCGATGGTCGAGACCCTGGGCAGCCAATGCGGCTACTGCACGCCCGGCTTTGTGATGTCCATCTTCGAGGCCGGTCACCGGCCCGACCTAAAGGGCCCAGAGAACGCCTGGAAGCTGGACGACCAGCTCTGCGGCAACCTCTGTCGCTGCACCGGCTACCGCCCCATCCGCCAAGCTCTGGAGCAGGTCGCGGGCACCCACCCCGCCGACGGATTTCAAGGCCAAAGCCCGCCAATCGAAGCCTTGAGCTACCAAGCCGGCGAGGAGCGCTTCTTTCGCCCTGCCACGCTGGAGGCGCTCTGGCCCCTCCTGGAGCACCACCCCAAAGCAACGCTCGTGTGCGGGGCCACCGACTTGGGGCTGGACATCACCCAGAAGGGCGTGCGCTTCCCCACCTTGATCAGCCTTGAAGCCCTGCCCATCGGTGGCTTGGAGCGCCGCGAGACCGGCTGGAGAATTGGCGCCACCATGTCCCTGGCCGACTTGGAGAGCGCCGCGCCTCTGCCCATCCTCACCCGCATGCTGCGCTACTTCGCCAGTCGCCAGATCAAGCACCGGGCCACCCTGGGCGGCAACCTCTGCACCGCCAGCCCCATCGGAGACAGCGCTCCGGTGCTCATGGCGCTGGGCGCCAGCGTCGTATTGGCCTCGAAGGCGGGAGAGCGCAGTGTGCTGTTGGACGACTTCTTCCTGGACTACCGCAAGATCGATCTGCGGCCCGGAGAGATCCTCGCCTACATCGACATCCCCCACCCCAAGCCCAACACCCTGCGCGGCGCCTACAAGGTCTCCAAGCGTCGGGAGATGGACATCAGCGCGGTCAGTGCGGCTTTCGTAGTCGAGCTCTCCGCTGGAATCGTCAGCTCCGCGCGCCTGGCCTACGGAGGCATGGCCGCCACCACAAAACGCGCCTCCGCGACCGAGGCCATGTTGATCGGAAAGCCCTGGAACGACGAGAACTTGGAGCTGGCCATCGCCGCCTTGGACTTCACCCCCATGAGCGACCACCGCGGCAGCGCCTGGTACCGCACCCAGGTCGCCGGCAACCTACTTCGCGGCTTCTACGCCGAGACGCGAGACACCCCGGTGCCGGAACTTCAGGAAGGCCACATCGGCACCGTCCAGGTCTCTGGACCAGTGGAGACCCAGCCATGAAGCCCACCCCCCACGAGTCCGCCAACCTGCACGTCACCGGCCGGGCCGTCTACGTCGACGACGCCCCCAGCCCACATGGTTGCCTCTGGGTTCACCCCGTCACCAGCCCCGTGGCCCGCGGCACCCTGCGCTACGCCGATGCCAGCGCCGCCCGCGCACTCCCGGGCGTGCACGCTGTGCTCTTTGACCACGACATTCCAGGGGACGGCCTGATCGGCCCCATCGTTCATGATGAGCCCCTGCTCTCCCGGGGACCCCTGCACTTCTTTGGGCAGCCCATCGCCATCGTCGTCGCCGAGACCCGAGAGCTGGCCGAGCAGGCCGCCGCATTGGTCACCTTGGAGATCGACGAGCAGCCGCCCATCCTGACCATCGACGGCGCCATTGAAGCCCAGGACTTCCTGGGCACTCCCCACGTCATCGCCCGCGGCGACATTGAGAAGGGGCTCGAAGGAGCCGAGCATGTCGTGCACGGCGAGATGCGCTGCGGCGGCCAAGACCACTTCTACTTGGAGACCCAAGCGGCCTTGGTCACCCCCCTCGAGGACAGCGGATTCCACATCCTCTCCTCCACCCAGCACCCCACTGAAATCCAGAAGATGGCTGCGCTGGTCTTGGGCCTGCCCGCCAACCGCGTGGTCTGCGAGGTGCCCCGCATGGGCGGCGGCTTTGGCGGCAAAGAGTCCCAAGCCACCCAACCTGCCTGCTGGGCTGCCTTGGGCGCGTGGGCCACCGGACGCCCCTGCCGCGTTCGCTTCTCCCGCCACCAAGACATGGCGTGGACCGGAAAGCGCCACCCCTTCATGGGGCGCTACAGCGCTGGGTTCACGGATGGCAAGCTGGTCGCCCTCAAGACCGACATTTACTGCAACGGCGGCTGGAGCCAGGACCTGAGCATCCCCATCTTGGACCGGGCGATGTTCCACACCGACAACGCCTACTTCATCCAGGACCTGCACTTCCAGGGCCATGCGTGCCGCACCAACCTGCCCAGCAACACCGCCTTCCGCGGCTTTGGCGGCCCCCAAGGTGTCCTGGTGGTCGAAGACGCCATCAACCGCTTTGCCGAGTCCCAGGGACTGGACGCCGCCCAGGTCCGGGCCGACTCCTTCTACCAGGAGCAGCAGCCCACCCCCTACGGCCAGGTCCTGGAGGGCGTGCGCCTGCGGCGGATCTGGAAGGAGCTCAGGGAGTCCTCGGGCTACCCAGAGCGCAGATCGGCCGAGCAAGGCCAGGGCTGGGTGCGCTCCGGAATCGGCTTTCAACCCGTCAAGTTCGGCATCTCCTTCACCGCCTCTCTGCTCAATCAGGCCGGGGCTCTGGTGCTGGTCTACGCCGACGGCAGCGTGCAGCTCAACCACGGTGGCACGGAGATGGGCCAGGGCCTGCACTCCAAGATGCTCAAGATCTGCGCCATCGAGCTGGGGGTCCCCCAGTCCAAGATCCGGGTGATGCGCACGGCCACCGACAAGGTGCCCAACACCAGCGCGACCGCAGCCAGCTCAGGCACGGATCTGAACGGCGCCGCGGTGAAGAACGCCTGCCACCAGATCCGGGAACGCATGGCCAAGATTCGAGCCACCATGCCCGGTGCGCCCAGCTTTGCTCAGGTCGCCCTTCAGTGCTGGATCAACCAGGTCTCTCTGGCTGCGAGCGGATTCTATGCCACGCCGGGCATCGGCTACGACCGCGAAGCTGGCCGAGGCACGCCCTTCTTCTACTTCGCCTACGGCGCCTCCGTCTGCGAGGTCAACGTGAACGCCCTCACCGGCGAATACCGCCTGGTGCGGGCCGACATCCTGCACGACGTGGGGGACTCCATCCTCCCGGGCGTGGACAAGGGCCAGGTCGAGGGAGGCTTTGTGCAAGGCCTGGGTTGGCTGACCCAAGAGGAGCTGATCAACCGGCCCAACGGCAGCGCCGTCACCTTGGGCCCCAGCACCTACAAGATCCCCAGCATCGGGGACATCCCCCGAGACTTCACCGTGAAGCTGTTGGACAAAGCACCCCAGCACGGCGTCATTCACGGCTCCAAGGCCGTGGGCGAGCCCCCCTTCATGCTGGCCATCGCTGTGCTCACGGCCCTGCGCCACGCGATCTCCAGCTTCGGGCCCGGTCCCGTGGAGCTGGCGGTTCCGGCCACACCCGAGGCCGTTTTACGCGCAATCACCATTCAGAAGGGTGAGCTGCCGCGGGCCTAAAAGGGGCCCTCAAACTGCCAAAACCGAAATAGCGCGGCACCGTGTCACGAATCCTCACCTCGAGGGAGGACGCATGTGGTGGTTGACTGTTTTCTTGGCCCAAGCGGCAGAGCCCGGGCCCCAAGACGAAGGTGCGGCCCAAGGGGAGGAAGCGCCCAACTATGAAGAGATGATCGTGACCGCGACCCGCACAACACGGGCTGCAGAGCTTGCGCTAAACGCGGAGATTCGGGAGCTCGGCTACTTGCCGGGGGTCACCTTTGGCGGACGCACCCAGTACATCTCCGCCCAGGTCTGGAAGCCACGGATCACCGTGTACCACGCTGGATTTGTCGAAGTCAGAGGACGTCGCGTGACACCAATGGCGCCGCTCTCAGAGTACGGACTGCCCGGCGCCAGCGGAGTCTGGCAGAACAAGCGTGAGACCAGCGCCCAAGAAGACCGCGTGCGGCGAGGGGTGGAGGGTGAGGTGCGGGACTGGCAGGACGCTCTGAGGTCCCAAGCACTCATGAAACGACAGCTGGTCGTACGCAACACCTGCGTGATGCTCTGGGAAGGACAAGAGCAGCCGGAAGTGCGCAGGGAGTCCTTGGCGGCGCTCTGGCTCAACACCTCGGACACCGCCGAAGGCGCCATCATTCGGGGTGTGGTGCTCAACTACATCGACGAGGTGGTCCAGGAATCGGCCAGCCCCTACCTGCCTGAAGAGCTGGAGCGCATCAACGACGCCCACAGCTTTGGCCAACCCTTCGAGCCGATGGAGCCTTGATCAGCCCAAAGGCCTCCCTTCACCGATCCCACATGCAGACGGAATCCCGAGCCAGTGCCCTCTGGTTGACATAAGCTGGACACAAATCCAGACCTAGGAACTCCATGCGCACCACCGCCCTGCTCGCCCTGCTCGCCCTGATGACCGCATGCAAAGGCGGCGCAGAAGACACTGGAGACCAGGTCGATGCTGACCAAGACGGCTTCTTCGCAGACGAGGACTGCGATGACAACGACGACACCGTCTACCCAGAGGCCGAAGAGCTCTGTGATGGGCTCGACAACGACTGCGATGAGATCGTCGACGACAACGCCACTGACGCCCTGACCTGGTACGCCGACGCCGATGCCGACGGCTACGGCGATGCGGCCGACACGGTGCAAGCCTGCGAGGCCCCCTCCGGCTACATCGAAGATGGCACCGACTGTGACGACGCCGATGCGCTCGTCAATCCAGACCAGATCGAGATCTGCAACGCGGGCGTGGACGACGACTGCGACGGTCTGATCGACGACGCCGACGAGGAGGTAGACCTGAGCACCGGTCTGAGTTGGTGGACGGATGCGGATGCGGACGGCTTTGGGGCGGGAGCAGCGAGCCGGTCCTGCGTCATTCCAAGCGGGGGCTCCGGCAACGACTTGGACTGTGACGATGGAAACGCGGACACATTCCCTGGCGCGACCGAGATTTGTGATGGCCTGGACAACAGCTGCGAGGGCGCCGTTGATGAGGGCCTGCTGGGAGAAGGAGCCTTCTGCCCGGCCGACAGCTGCCTGGCGCTCAGCAACAACGGGGAGACCGTGAGCGACAGCTACTGGATCGATCCTTCGGGCGGCGACGCCTTCCTGGCCTACTGCGACATGGTCAGCGACGGAGGAGGTTGGACCCTGATCAGCTGGACTTCGGACACCAGCGTGACCACGGCGTCAGGCTACTACCAGAGTGAGCCCTACCCAGGACTGGACGTTTGCGGGACCCTGGACTGCAGCTACGGGTCGGCCGGAACCGTAGGGCAGATGCAGGCTTTGATTCAGGACTCAACGGAGTTCGGTTCGGGCATGAGCTCGTTGGCGCTCAGTAGCTATCAAGCCCTGGCCTCCTACGACTACGCATCCTCCTTCGAGTACGCAGACCTGAGCGGGGTCTTTCTCTCCATCGACACTGCTGGTTCTTGTGAGTCAGAGGGCGCGATCGAAGGGGTAAACCGGGTCATCAGTGGCCCCACCGACTACGACGGGCTCGCGGTTTGGCTCGCACCGGAGCTGCGCTATTCCAGCTTCACCCACACCTCTGAGACCCGCTACCTCTGGTCCTACGGACTCTCATCGGCGTGCCAGGGCAGCGGCGCAATGCCCTCCGTGTATTTGGGGACATGGTCTGCCAACAACTACGGACCCTACCTCCAGTCCTCGCCAGGGTCCCGGTCCAGCTGGGTGCGTTGACAGGCACTCTAGGCAATTCGGCCCTCCGAACCCACATGCCAGTGGATTCCCGAGCCGCCCGCCTTCGGCTGACCTAAGCTGGATATGAATCCAGACCTAGGAACCTGATGCGCACCACCGCCCTGCTTGCCTTGCTCGCCGTGCTCACTGCCTGTATGGAGGGGTCGAACCAAGACAGCGGGCTGCTCGACGCCGACGGCGACGGCTTCGCAGCCTCTGAGGACTGCGATGACGACAACGTCATGGTCTTCCCCGGCGCCGAGGAGCTCTGCGACGGTCTGGACAACGACTGCGATACCCAGACCGACAACGCCGCCACAGACGCCACGATCTGGTACGCAGATGCCGATGCAGACGGCCATGGAGACGCAGCCGGAGAGGTGCGCGCCTGCCAAGCCCCACAGGGCTACGTCGCCGACGCCACCGACTGCAACGATGGCGAGACCGACATCAGCCCTTCTGCAAGCGAGGTCTGCAACGGCCGGGACGATGACTGCGATGGCTTGGTGGACGAGGAGGACGACAGTGTAGACCTGAGCAGCGGCGTGACTTGGTGGACCGACGCCGACGGGGACGGCTACGGCGCCGGCGAGCCCACCCAGAGCTGCACCGTTCCCCCTGGGATGAGCGGCAGCGGGAGCGACTGCGACGATGAGGACTGGACCACCTACCCGGGCGCCCCAGAGATCTGCGATGGGCTGGACAACAGCTGCGATGAGAGCATCGACGAGGGCGTCTTGGGCTCAGACTACGCTTGCCCTGTTCAGAGCTGCCTGAGCCTGGTCGCATTGGGAGAGAGCACCAACGGCAGCTACTGGATCGACCCCAGCGGCGCCGACCCATTCCTGGCGATGTGCGACCTGACCAGCGACGGCGGGGGATGGACCCTGGTCACTTGGACCAACAGCACCAGCATTCTGAGCTCGGGCCTCTGGCAGAGCGAACCCTACCCAGGGCTGGACATCTGCCGCAAACTGGACTGCAACTATGGGTCGGCGGGCCGGCTCTCCCGAATGGAGAGCCTCATCCAGATCTCCAGTGCATTTGGCTCCGGCATGAGCACCACCAGCCTGGACACCTTCCAGCCCTTGGCGGACTACGAGTACGCCTCGGCCTTCGTCTACGGGGATCTGAGCGCCGTCACCCTCTCGGTGGACACCCCCGGAGAGTGCGAGAGCGAGGGAAGCATCGAGGGGGTCAACACGGTCCTCTCGGGCCCCAGAACCTACGAGGGCATGGCCGTTTGGCTCTCGCCGGAGCTGCGCGTCGGGGAGGAGAGCCACAGCTCGAACACCAACTACCTCTGGTCCTACGGCCTCTCCGCCCCTTGCCAAGAAGACGGCAGCATGCCCGCCGTGTACATCGGCACCTGGTCTCCCAACAACTTCGGCCCCTATTTGCAGGGCGCCGGCGGCAGCCGCTCCACTTGGGTGCGCTGAGAGTCAGCGTCGGGCGGCCACATCCGGCCAAGGCCATCCCTTCGCCGATCCCACACGCGGAGCAAACCCCGAGCCCAGGAGCCCCGGTCGACCTAAACTGGACGTACATCCTGCACGAGGAATCCCATGCGCACCACCGCCCTACTTGCCCTTCTCGCCCTGCTCACAGCCTGCAAGGGCGGCTCCGACGACAGCGGCTTGGCTGACGCAGACCAAGACGGCTACGCAGCCGACGAGGACTGCGATGACAACGACGAGACCGTCTACCCGGGCGCCGAAGAGCTCTGTGACGGTCTCGACAACGACTGCGATGAGATTGTCGACGACAACGCCAGCGACGCTCTGACTTGGTACGCCGACGCCGACGCCGACGCCTACGGCGATGCCAGCGACACGGTCCAGGCTTGCGAGGCCCCCTCCGGCTACATCGACGACGCCACCGACTGCGACGACGTCAACGCCCTCGTCCATCCGGGCGCGACCGAGATCTGCAACGCCGGCGTGGACGACGACTGCAACGGCCAGAGCGACGACGAAGACGCGGGCGTGGACCTGAGCACCGGTTTGAGCTGGTGGACCGATGCGGACGCAGACGGCTTTGGGGCGGGGGCGCCGACCCGCTCCTGTGCCATTCCAAGCGGAGGGGCTGGGAACGATGTGGACTGCGACGATGCAGACGCGAACACCTTCCCTGGCGCGACGGAGATCTGCGATGGCCTAGACAACAGCTGCGAGGGCGCCATCGACGAGGGCCTTCTAGGCCTAGCCAAGGAGTGCCCAGCGGACAGCTGCCTGGCGTTGGCGAACGCGGGCGAGACGGCGAGCGGCAGCTGGTGGGTTGACCCCGCCGGAGGGGACCCTTTCCAGGCCTACTGCGATTTGGTCAGCGACGGCGGCGGTTGGACCCTGCTCACTTGGACCGAGAACAGCAGCGCACTGCGCACCATCGGCGGCTACGAAGGTGAGCCCTACCCCGGAGTCGAGGTGTGTGAGGCCCTGAACTGCAGCTACGGCTCAGCGGGCACCCAAGCGCACCTCCAAGCTGTGATCACGAACTCATCCGAGTTCGGCTCCGGGATGAGCTCCACGTCCGTGAGCGTCTTTCAATCCTTGGCGGACTACCAGTACGCCTCCTCCTTCGACTACGGAGACCTGAGCGTTGTCACCTTGGCCAACCAAGGCAGCTGCAACGCCAGCACCGCAGCCTCCGGCACGCACACGGTCATCTCCGGACCCACCGACTACGACAACGTGGCCGTCTACATGGATCTGGGCCTGCGCTACGGCAGCTACGACTACGCAGCCGGCACATCCATCATCTGGTCCTACGCCGAGCAGACGGCGTGCGCGGGCAGCGGCCAGATGCCGTCGGTCTACCTGGGGAGCTGGACCCCCAACAACTACGGCCCCTACCTGAGCTCGACGATGGGGGCCCGCTCCACTTGGGTGCGTTGAAGACCTAGCGCCGGGCAGCCACCAGCTGCTCGGCTGCTCGCGCCCAAGCGGGGTACTCAAATCGAAAGCCACGCTCAAGCAGGCGACCCGGGACCACGTAGCGGCTCTTGAGCAGCAGCTCGGTGTCGGTGCGCAGCACCCAGGCGCCAATCTCTGCCATCCAGGCGGTGGCTGGCAGGCCAACCCGCCGACCCAGCGCCGAACGGAGCGCCGCCATGAACTCTCCTTGCGGGAGCGGCTCGGGCGCGCAGAGGTTCACGGCCCCGTGCATCTCCTCCTGGATGAGGAAGCGCACCGCGGCCACCAGATCCCGCTCGTGGATCCAGCTCACCCGCTGCTCCCCGCCTGCGATGGCACCCCCAAGCCCCAGCTTGCTCATGCGCTCCAGCACGGAGAAGACCCCTTCGTCATCCGGCGACATGACCATCGCCGTGCGCAGGGCGACTTTGCGGACCCCAGGCACCTCCGCCCGCTCCAGAGCGTCCTCCCAAGCCTGGGCGATGGCGATGGAGTGGTTCCAGTACACCGGCGCGCCGGGCTCCCACCCGCCGATGATGCCGCTGGCCTCGTCATTGGGGGCATCAAAGCGGTGGGCGTAGATCGTCGCCGTGCTCATCTGCAGCCACACCTTGGGCCCTTGAGCACACTGGGCGATGGCGCGCCCGACCACCTCGGTGGAGCGCACCCGAGAGTCCATCATCTGCCGCAGGTTCTCATCGGTGTAGCGGCAGTCCACCGTGCGGCCGGCCAGGTTGATCACCACATCGGCGTCCTCCAGCTCCGCAGCCCACTCCCCCAAGGACTCCCCGTCCCACTTCACCGAGCGACTTGGGGCCGGGCCGCGGCCACTCCTGGAGAGCACCACAACCTCGTGCTCTGAGAAGGCCCGAGCGAGCATGGCGCCAATCTGACCCGAACCACCTGGAATGACGATTTTCATTGGAACATCCTGTCTGACACACTATAAGTAAACACGTTCACTTATTTAGTCAAGGACCCGATCATGGCAGGACGCCCCCCAGGCCGCACGGAGAAAGGCGCGCAGATGGAAGCGCACCTGTACCGCACCGCTCTGGCCTCGTTTGCGGAGCAGGGTTTTGAGCAGACCTCCATGCGCCAGCTGGCCAAGGCGGCGGGCGTCAGTCCCGGACTGCTCTACCGCTACTTCCCCTCCAAACATGCGCTCGTCCTGCGCCTCTACACCGAGCTCTCCCAGAGCCTCGCCGCCCAAGACTTGGCCCCGGGCACCTGGTCGGAGCGGGCAGAGCAAGCCACCGCGCTCTCCTTGGAGACCCTTCGTCCACACCGCCAGACCCTGCGCGCCCTGCTGGGGGTTCTGCTAGGGGTTGGAGAGGACAGCCTCTTTGGCACCAACACCACCACCGCGCGCCAAGCCGTGCTCTCCGTCTTCCACCGGGCCATCGATCAGGCTTCAACCGAGGTCAGAGCGCCCCAGGAGACAGCCCTTCTGGCCTACTTCCTCCACATGGCGGTGCTCCTGTTCTGGTTGCTGGACAAGAGCCCAGAGCAAGAGGCGAGCACCACCCTGCGGGGGTTGATTCCTTGGCGAGGACTGGCCTTGGCGATCAAGCTTCCCGGGAGCGGTGTTCTGGTCAAGGGCTTGGCGGGCTGCCTGCAACGGGGCTTGTTGGGGGAGCCGGATGAACAGTCCACCGAGCTGCTCTCGCAGCAGTAGACTGAACCCAACACTCCGGACCGACTCTATGCGCACCGCTCACATCCTTGCACTCCTCCCTCTGCTCAGCGCTTGCAAGGACGGCAGCCCACAGGAGACCGCATCTCCAGTCGACGCCGACGGAGACGGCTACCCCGCCGAAGAGGACTGCGATGACAGCGATCCTGAGATCCACCCAGGGCAGACCGAGGTGTGCAACGGGGGTGTAGACGACGACTGTGACGGATTGGCCGACGACGCAGACCGCGACGTGAGCATCCAGACCGGGGTGACATGGTGGCCCGACGGCGACGGCGACGGCTTTGGGGCCGGCCCAGCCCAGCTCTCCTGCGTCCTGCCCAGCGGAGGCCTCTACGATGACACCGACTGCGATGACACCAACGCAGCGAGCTACCCAGGCGCACCTGAGATCTGTGATGGCCAGGACAACAACTGCCAGGGCAGTATCGACGAGGGCCTGCTGGGCCAGGGCCCTCTCTGCGCAGCCAAGACCTGCTTGACCCTGAGCGAATCAGGGGAGTCCACAAGCGGCACCTATTGGATCGACCCCAGCGCAAGCGACCCCTTCCTGGCCTACTGTGACTTGGTCAGCGATGGCGGCGGCTGGACCCTGTTGTCATGGACCTTCGATGGCGCATGGCCATCAGACATTCGCATCTGGCAAAGCGAACCCTACCCAGGGCTGGACATCTGTGAGACCTTGGACTGCAGCGCTGGCTCCGCGGGCACGGCAGATCGCATGCAGGCCCTAATTCAGGCATCCACAAGCTTCGCCTCAGGGATGAGTACCAGCACCTTGGATACCTTCCAGACGCTAGAAGCCTACGAGTACGCCTCCGCCTTTGACTACGGCGACTTGAGCGCCACCACCCTGTCCATCGACACGTACAACGAGTGTCAAGTGAGCGGCGCAATCGAAGGGGTGAACCGCGTGCTGCAGGGACCCAGGGACTACGACGGACAGGCCGTCTGGCTCTCCCCCGAGCTTCGCTGCATGGACGACCAGCACAGCGAGGGGAGAAACTATATGTGGTCCTACGCCAGCTCCAGCCCCTGCAGTTCAAGCTCCACAATGCCTGGCGTGTACTTAAACAACTGGACCCCAAGCAGCACGGGCCCCTACCCCGTCAACCAAACCCGCGCGCGGTCCAGCTGGCTGCGGTGAGGCGCTCATGACCTGGTCCACCAACCCAAACGAACCCGACTCTCCCCCGGTGATCTTCACCTCGAGCGCTCTCACCGCACAACTCCTGATGTGCGATCTGTGGTGGGTGGTTCACCACATGATCCAGCGCAAAGAAGCCGACCACGCCACCCAGGGTGACGGTCTGCACATCTACGTCAACGTCACCAATGGCAACCTGGACCTGCAGTGGCTGAACACGGACCAAGAGGCCGTCGGAGACTGGATCTACACCGTGCTCCTCCCCGAATTGTCCGCAGCTTCACTGGAACACGAGGAGGGCGCCGGTCACTTCGAGGGGGTCGTCGGCGTCGCCATCTTCTGGGTGGTGGAGGACCACGACGATCTGTGCGAAGAAGAGCCGCACAGAGAAGGCTGGCGCGAGGGTCTACGCCCCCTGAACTTCGGGAAGCAAGACCAGGCTCCTGACTACACGCACCCCGCCTATGACTTCAAGATGCCCAAAACGCCGCTGCCCATCTACACAAGCAGCGACGCCATGACCGAGATCGAGCGCGTCTACATTTGAGGAGACGACAATGAGCTGGTCCACCGACCCTGTTGCACCCCAAGCACCCGACTTGATCTTCACCTCTCAAGCCCTCACCCCGGAAGTGCTGGAGTGCGATCTGTGGTGTGTACTCTACAGAATGCTTCAACGAAAGGCGGCGGACCACGCAAGCGACGGCCATGGCGTGCACATCTTCACCAACGTCCCCCACAGGAGCATGGAGCTACGTTGGGTAGACGAGACAACCCAGGGGGTGGGCGACTGGACCTACACCCTCAAGCTGAACGCCTTGTTCCAGGCCGGCCTGAACACCGACGATGCCGCCGACGCCTTCGAGGAGACCATCGGAGTGGCTGTCTCCTGGTTCGTAGAGGACCAGGATGACCTGGTCGCAGAGGAGCCGGTCAGGGAAGGGTGGCGCCCAGGACTGCGCCCGATCAGCTGGGGGAAGGGTGGGGTCAACTATCAGCACCCCGCCTACGATCTGCCCATGTCGAAGACCTCGCCGGTGGACATCTACTGGAGCAGCGAGATGTCCCCAGAGATCGAGCTCTTCTAGGCTGCCCGCACATCCACACGCGCAGCCCGCTCGCTCTCCTCCAGCACCTCAAAGCCCACATCCAAGAAACGCCCAATCACGTCCATGTTCGTGCGGGAATGCTGACTCAAGGGCGGCGTCCGAAAGGCACCACCACTGGCCAGCGCCATCGGCAGCAACAGCTGATCCGCCAAGTACTCGTCCACTGGCGTACCGGAGTGCTGCCAGCGCTGCATACGACGCACCAGAGTCTTGGCGACCTGCTCCGCCCGACGGCCCTTCATGCCTACCGCATCAAACACAGTTGTGTGCTCTCCGTGCAAGAGCGTCACCCAGAGTGCGTTCCCAGGTCCTTGGCTCTCCACCGTCTCAATGCGCGCCCGCTCTGGGTTTAGGTTGAGTGCGTGGCACAGGACATCGGCTTCCCGACGCGCGACGTTCTTAGGCACGCTGCACTGCACCACACCAACCTGGGCCGAGGTCAGTGGTCCACGCTCCACCAACTCCAAGGGCTCCAGAGCCCCAGGGGCAATGGTGGCCAAGATGGACCCCCCTCCCGCTGGATTGAAGCCGTAGCGCTCCAGCTTGAGATCCACCTTGGCACCCATACGCTGAAGCACAGGCACAAAGCTGTCTCTGAGTGAGGTCACACTGGGGGAGAAGGACACGTGTGTCCCGCCCGTAATGCGTACTGTGCTCGGTGCATCGGCGTGCAGCAGGACCGGCAGGACCGTCTGCAACACCAAGGCCACAGCGCCCGCCGAGCCCACATCAAAGTGGTAGTCGCCGCCGCGGATGGTGCCCGGCTGAAAGCTGAACTGCGGGGAGCGCAGCTCGTCTCCCTGGACCTTTCCATCACAGAGACGGGCCACCGCACGCAAGCAGGTCAAGTGCTGGCGCATCAGACCCGACTTTCGCCGTCCACCTCGCACACGGTCCACCTGCAGAGGGCGGCCGGTGATGGCGGCCAGCGACAGCGCTGAGCGCAGGATCTGACCGCCACCTTCACCTTGGGTGCCGTCGATTTGTACAAGAGAGTTCATGCTGCTTCCAACAGGTGAGCGGTCAATCGCCGCTCGGCTTTGATCATCGCAGGTGCACGCAAGACATAGCCCCGCTTGGGCGACCCGGTGGGGGTCCAAGCGAAGCGACGCCAGAGCGCCAGGTTGGCCACACCGACCGTGCAGCTGCCACGCACTCGGCGCAGGAGTTGGACACCGTATGCGCCCAAGGCAAGGCTCTCCCGCCATTCTTCTTCATCCAACACCCTCACATCAGCGGGACAACCCAGCTCCGAGGCCACGGCAAACACCCAGTCTTTCTCCAGGCGCTGTGCCCGCAGCTTGTGGGGGCGCCGTACCTGCTTGGGCCGCAGACGAGGGCGCCGCACCATCCAACTGCACATGGGACAGAAGCAGTGGGCATCGGGCGAATACAACACAGAGCCAGGGTTGGCCGTCCAGTCAAAGCTGCACTCCAAGTAGCTGGCCACCAACACACCCAAGGACACGGCGTCCTCACGGCGCGCAGGACGAAAAGACATGGGCAAGCTGCCGTGCTGAGTCCAAGCCCACAGACCAAAGGCCTGGGCTTGGTCGACGCTCGGGTCGTGGCGAAAACCCAAGGCTGCATTGCCCTTGGCCAACCACTTCAACAAGCCCAGAGCCTGACTCTGCAGGCGCAAGGCCCGCTCCAGTTCTTCTTCATTAAACACGGTTTCTCCCAGCCAGGCGGTCAGCCATCAACCCATCGGGTCAACGACCGACCGCCACCTACATCATCCCTTCACACAGACAACCTGCTTCAAGGTGTGAACCACCTCGACCAGATCCGACTGCGCAGCCATGACCTTCTCAATGTCCTTGTAGGCCGCCGGGATCTCATCGATCACGGAAGCATCCTTTCGGCACTCGACCCCACGGGTCTGCTCAATCTGGTCTTGGACCGTGAAGAGCTTCTTGGCCTTGGTGCGAGACATGACCCGTCCGGCACCATGGCTGCAGCTACAGAAGGACTCGGGGTTGCCCTTTCCGCGAACGATGAAGCTGCGCGCGCCCATAGAACCGGGGATGATTCCCATCTCACCCTTGCCTGCGCGCACGGCACCCTTGCGGGTGACAAAGACGGTGGCACCGTAGTGCTCCTCTTCCTGCACGTAGTTGTGGTGACAGTTCACAGCCTGAACGTCGGCGACAAAGTCACCCAGCACAGTCTGCATGGCATCGACAGTGGCCGCCATCATCAACTCACGGTTGATGCGCGCAAAGTCCTGGGCCCAGCCCACGGCCTCGACGTAGTCGTCAAAGCCCTGGGTGCCTTCATTGAAGTAGGCCAGGTCCTTGTCCGGCAAGTTGCCCAGCATCTCGCCCATCTCCTTCTTGGCCGCCTCGATGAAGTGGCGTCCGATGCGGTTGCCCACACCCCGGGATCCGGAGTGCAGCATGATCCACACGCGGTCGGCCTCATCCAAGCAGATCTCGATGAAGTGGTTGCCGGTGCCCAGGGTTCCTAGCTGACGCAGGTTGTTGGACTGCTTGATGCTGGGATTCTTCTCACAAATGGTCTCAAAACGGCCAGAGAGCTTCTCACCCCAGACCTGGGCCTGGAGCTCAGGCACATCGCCCCAAGATCCACGGTCCCGACGCACGTTGTAGCGGTTGCGACGACCACTGGTCCGCCCGTGGGGAACCGCCTTCTCAATGGCCGAGCGCACACCGGCCAAGTTGTCCGGCAAGTCGCTGGCCATCAAGCTGGTCTGCGCAGCCATCATTCCGCAGCCAATGTCCACGCCCACCGCAGCAGGAATGATGGCGCCCTTGGTGGGAATGACCGAGCCGATGGTCGCACCCAGTCCCAAGTGAACGTCAGGCATGACCGCAACCCAGCGGTGGATGAAGGGCATCTGAGCGGTCTTGAGGAGCTGGGCCCGCGCCTGGTCCTCGAGCTGAACGCCCTGGGTCCACGCCTTGACGGGAACGCCGTTTTCGCCTTGAAGAAGCTGGTAACTCATGGGGTCCTCCTTATCGCCGTGTAGGCGGGACTTGCTGAAGCCCTAAGCAGGAGCCGTGCCAACTTTGGCCTCGCATAGGTAACTATCTATAATTATTGAATACTGAACTTCAATCCAGAAAACCCGCCACGCTAGGCACGCTCAAAGACGATATACTTCTATCTCCCTCTATCGGAAGCGATATGCCTTGTACCGTCATCGGCCTGTACGGAACCGTCATGGACCAGGGTGGCAAGCGTCGCTGGGATCGCTGGCGACCCACCCTGAGCATCTTCCAGCACCCCGACCGCATCGTCGACCACCTGGAGCTGCTGGTCGAGCCCCGTTGGCTGCGGCGCTCTCAGGAGCTGGTCAACGACATCCGCAGCGTCTCTCCGGAGACCCAAGTGACGGTCATCCCCACGCCCATGGAGAACCCCTGGGACTTTGCCCAGGTCTACGGCGCCCTGCTGGACTACGCGCGCACCCGGCCACAGGAGGACGACGAGGAGCTCTTGGTGCACATCACCACTGGCACCCACGTGGCCCAGATCTGCCTCTTCCTCCTGGTCGAATCCAACTTCTTGCGAGGTCGCCTGCTCCAGACCGGGCCGCCACGTCGGGGCTCCGACGGTCCGCTGTGGGACGAGATCGACCTGGATCTGTCCCGCTATGACGCCCTGGCACGCCGCTTCGCTGAAGAGCACGCCGCGGCCAATCAGGTGCTCAAGCAAGGCATCCAGACCCGCTCCCCAGACTTCAACCGCATGATTGAAGAGCTGGAGCAGGTCTCGGCCTTGAGCACCGAGCCCATCTTGCTCACCGGTCCCAGCGGCGCGGGAAAGAGCGCCCTGGCCAAGCAGATCACGGCCCTAAAGCGCAGACGAGGCCAGCTGGCCGGTCCCTTGGTCCAAGTCAACTGCGCCACCCTGCTGGGCGACAAGGCCATGGCGGCCCTCTTTGGACACTCCAAGGGGGCCTTTACCGGCGCCACCGAGCGCCAGGGCCTGCTGCGGGCCGCCGACAAGGGCGTGCTCTTCCTGGACGAGATCGGCGAGCTGGGCCTGGATGAACAAGCCATGCTCCTGCGCGCGATCGAAGCCAAGCGCTTCCTGCCATTGGGCGCCGATGTCGAAGTGGAGAGCGACTTTCAGCTCATCGCCGGCACCAACGTGGACCTGCGCCAAGCGGTCAGCAGCGGGCGCTTTCGAGGCGACCTGCTCGCCCGCATCGACATGTGGCACTTCGAGCTGCCCGGGCTCGCTGAGCGCCGCCAAGACATCGAGCCAAACCTAAACTTTGAGCTGCAGAAGTTCGCACAAGAGCTGGGCCGCCAGGTCGCCTTCAACAAGAACGCCAAGGCCCGCTTTCTGCGCTTCGCTCTGGACCCGGCCAGCCCCTGGACCGGCAACTTCCGCGACCTGAACGCCGCCGTCCTGCGCATGGCCACCTTGGCCCCCGGCGGACGTATCGGCGAGGATCAGGTCAACGCCGAGATCGGCCGTCTGCAGCGTCGGTGGGGTGGATCTATCCCTGCAGACCCCGTGGCCCAGGTCCTGGGCGAGACCCCCATCGACCGCTTTGACAGAGCCCAGCTAAACGAGGTCATCACGGCCTGCCGAGAGCACCCCACGGCAGCCGCTGCAGGACGCGCACTCTTCGCCCACTCACGCACCCAGCGCGCCACCCAAAACGACGGGGACCGGCTGCGCAAGTACCTGGCCAAGTGGGGGCTGGACTTCGCAGGCCTGAACCAGGCAAGCAAGTCCAGGTGAACGCTACAGGCCGAGGAAGCAAGTGGGGTTCAACGCGCCACTCTGAGCCCAATCGGCCGGGTTGAGCGCCCAAAAGCCACCAGCCACGGCCAAATCACCCCCAGAACACCCCCAACTGAAGCGTTGAACCCGACTTGCCTAGAGCAGGTGAAGCGTTCAACCCCTCTTGCTCCCGAAAACCGCTGCTCCGGCAAGAACGCTCACTTCTTCAGCGGCGCCCACTCACTCACGCCGCTGGCCACGACCCAACGCACAGTGGCCGAACAGCGCACCCTCACGCCCTTCTTGAACCACTTGGCCTTGGTGTAGGTGCTCGCCTCGATGCTGGCGATCTGACCCGGCAGCAGACCCTTGAGCTCATCGTCGCAAGACTCCAGCTCGCCGCCCTTGGGCTTGAGCAAGTGCATCTGCACGCTGACCTCGGCCACGGCCTGCTTGCCGGCGTTCTCCACCACAGCGAGCATGGTCAGGCGTGCATCGCCATCGCTGTCCTTGTTGCCAACCACCACACTCCAGCAGCTCAGCACAACCCCCTGGCTCAGCGTGATGGGCGAGCCACCCCCGACCGCGCTGCCAACGCCCTGGATCTCATGGGTGCCCAGATCGACCGAGTGGGCGTCCAAGAGCTCCGCACGCAGCTGTGCGCTGGAGCCCTTCAGAGACACGCGCGCCATGGCCGTGACCTCGACCTTCTCGCTGTCCCCTGGGTCCAAGGGCTCCTCGCGGCGCTCATCCTCGATCACCAAGGGCAGACCGTCGGCGTTGGCGACCAGCAGGTTCATGCGCAGCAGTGTGCCGCCGTGCGCCCCGTCCAAGCTGAGCTTGGCCTTGGTCTGGACCCAACGGTCCCCATCGCTGTCGGGTGAGTCGGCTTTGAATTTGAGGTTCTTCAGGGTCAGGGACATGGGGCGCTCCGGAATACCAGCCCCATATCCGACTCAGTAGCAGCTGCTCCCCGAGCAGGTGAAGCTCGCGCTGCTGCCGTAGCTGCTGTAGGAGGTGGTCCACCAGTACACGTCGTCGGAGCTGTTGTCATCGCTCCCGGTGCCCAGATCGCACTGCTTGACCGTCAGCGTGTTGCTCCCGCCATTGAAGCCGCCGCCAGAGCTCGCCGTGTTTCCGGTGATGGAGGCGGTGCTGCTGCTGCCATCGCAGGAGTAGCTGGTGCCCGACATGTACACGCCCCCCCCATAGCTGGCGGTGTTGTCGCTGATCGATCCACCGACCTGCGTCACGCTCGCGGCGTTGACACGCATCCCGCCACCATAGTCCCCGGTGTTGCCACTGATCTCTGTGTCTTGTAGGTCGAGGCTGACCCGCGACGTGCTGTAGGCCGTGGAATACACCGCACCCCCATCGACGCTGGCGATGTTGTCGCTGAGCACGCTGTCCTGGATGTCCACGTCCCCGTCCCAGACCGCGACCGCACCCCCGGAGAGCGCCGTATTGTCCGAGATCTCGGTGTCCACGGCGGTCAAATCGCAGCCCCTCAGGCCTACCGCGCCACCGTAGTAGCCCGCGTTGTTCTGCATGCTGACGTTGTCCAAAGCCACCGTGCTGGCCACCATGCAACCGTGTTCGTGACCGCGCCATCCAGCACCACGTCGGCGGGGTCTCCCGTCGCACCCACCAAGGTCACGTCCGCGGAGATGGTCAGGTCCACAAAGTGGGTGCCCTCGCAGAAGGTGTAGGTCCCATCGGTGGACAGAGTCCGAACCTCGGGCGCCGAGTAGGTGCCGGCAAAGCCCAGGCTGGCGTTGGTCATCACGCCGGAGCTGTCGGGGGTGAAGGAGACCATGCCGGCCTCGCTGGTGGAGGCATCACAGTCGTTGTCCACCCCATCACAGAGCTCGGTGGCGCCGGGTTCGATCTCCGCATCGGAGTCATCGCAGTCCGAGTCGTCCAACACCGCGCCGCTGGGCGCTGAGCAAGACACCGAGGCTGTGTCGGGATCGCCGTAGCCATCGCCGTCGACATCGGCGTACCAGGTAGAGGCATCGCTGCTGGTGTCCGGGTCTACGCTACCATCACAGTCGTTGTCGACGGAGTCGCAGACCTCGGTGGCGGCCAGGTTGATCGAGGCGCTGGCGTCATCGCAGTCCGTATTGTCGGTGACGTTGCCGCTCGGAGCCTCACAGGAGACGGTGGAGGAGCTGGCGTTGCCGTAGCCGTCGCTGTCTACGTCGGCGTACCAAGTGCTGGCATCCACGCTGCTGCTTGGGTCAATGGCGCCATCGCAGTCGTTGTCGATGGTGTCGCAGACCTCGGTGGCGCCCGGAAAGACCGAGGCGTTCACGTCGTCACAGTCCGTGGCGTCGGCCACGTAGAGCTCAGGCTGCTCACAGGCCATCTGAAGCGTGTCCACATCGCCGTAGCCATCGCTGTCCCGGTCCAAGTACCAGGTGCTCTGGTCCACAGCGTCGGAGTCCACGTCCCCGCTGCAGTCGTTGTCGATGTCATCACAGACCTCGACTGCGGCAGGGTTCACAGCCGCCGCCGCGTCATCACAGTCCGTGTCATCGGCCCCAAAGCCGGCTGGGGCAGAGCAAGCCACCTCCCCAATCGCTGCATCACCAAAGCCGTCACCATCCACATCGGCGTACCAGGACACTGCATCGGCTGCATCGGCCTCATCCAGCTCCCCATCGCAGTCGTTGTCTACCCCGTCGCAGAGCTCGGTGGCCAGGGGGAAGGAGAGGGCCTGAGCGTCATCACAGTCCGAGCTGTCCCGAACGCTTCCCTCGGGTTGGGAGCAGGCGCGAAGGGGACTCAGAGCGTTGCCGTAGCCATCGGAGTCGGCATCGGCGTACCAGATCTCCCCGCTGCTCTCATCGATGAGATCGGCATCGTCGACGAGGTCATCACAGTCATTGTCCACACCGTCGCAGATCTCCAAGGCCTCGGGGTTCACCCGGTTGTTGAAGTCATCGCAGTCGTTGAACTCCGGCGCTCCGCTGGCCGGCATCTCGCAGCCCTGCACTTCGATGGGCCCGCCGAATCCGTCGGCGTCCGCGTCTGTGAACCAGGTCACCTGCACGCCGTTGTCGATCTCTCCATCACAGTCGTTGTCCACCCCATCGCAGACCTCCTCGGCGCCAGGGAAGCTGGCTGCATCATTGTCCCGGCAGTCCTCTGATGCGACAAATCCGTCTCCGTCAGCGTCGACCTGGGCGGGGTCGTTTCGCTCGCAAGCGACGAGGGCGAGCAGGGAGAGAAGAGAGAGGCGCCTGAACATGTGGGGACTCCAGACTCACAAGCTACTGTCCCAACGCCCATCCTTCCGTTTCTGTCGATTTCACGCCGGGTAATCGACCAGCACCCTGCGCTCCCGAGCCTCAGATACAGCTACTGCTGCTGCAGGTGACGCTCGCCCCAGAGCCGTAGCTGTAGCTGGTCCCACGAGCGAGAATGTCCTCTGGACTGTTGTCGTCAGCGCCAGAGCCCAAGTCACATTGTGTGATGCTAGTAAGGGTCGAAGTGTCATACCACCAAAAGCCGCCCCCAGAATAGACCGCCGAGTTGCCGGTCACACTGCTGCTCGATCTCCCCATCGCAGTCGTTGTCCACCGAATCGCAGAGCTCCTCGGCCCCGGGAAAGCTGGCCGCATCGTTGTCCCGGCAGTCTGCGGCGACAAACCCGTCTCCGTCTGCGTCCACCTGGCCGGGGTCATTGCGCTCGCAGCCGATCAGTACGAGCAAGGCGAGAAGAGAGAGGCGCTTGAACATGGGGAGACTCCTGGACTGAATCTACCCAGCCGGGGTGCACCCTTCTGTTTCTCTCGATTCATCGCACCAGACTCAGTCGCAGCGCTTCCCAGTACAGCTGAAGCTCTCCCCGTCACCGTAGCTGTACGAGGTGTCGTCGGCCTCGATGTCGTCCGGGCTGTTGTCCTGGCTGCCGGCGCCCAGATCACACCAGATCGCGTGGACCGTGGTGCTGCTCCCCAACCACGAGAAGGCGCCCCCGCTAGAGCCCGCTGCGTTTCCGTGGAGGGTGCTCGGATTGCCCGAGCCATCGCAGATGTAGTCCGATTTACTGAGGAAGACGGCCCCGCCATCAAGCAATGCGGTGTTGTCATCGATCGCAGTGCCGGTTTGAGTGACGAGCGCGGCGTGGGCGTACATGCCGCCCCCATCCACGCTGTCGTTCTCCCGCACCTCGCTGTTGACCAGGTCGACCGGGAAACTTCCATTGCCGCTCCCGTAGAAGAACAGGCCACCGCCGTCGCTGCTGGCCGTGTTGCGGATGACCTGGCTCTCCTCCAAGCGCACCACTGAAAACAGCGTGAAGACTCCCCCGCCGCGGGTAGCGCTGTTGTCCTGGACGACCAGCTCAGTGGCCGTCAAGTCGCAGCTGTAGAAGGACAGACCTCCGCCCCAGGTCCCGGTGCTGTCGGAGACCACGACGTTGTCCAGGATGACATCTGAGATGACCGGGCAGTTCAACCCCCCGGCGCCGATGTACGAGCTGACCAACTCTGTGTCCGCCGCGCCGTTCTCGATGCTGAGATCCTGTACCTGCACGGTGACACCATCGGTGTCGACATAGAGCACGGTGTTCAATCCAGCGCCGTCCAACACCACATCCGAGGCATCTCCGCTCACCCCAAAAAGGCTCACATCCGCCGAGATGGTCAGGTCAACGTAGTAGGTGCCTTCACAGAACAACAGCTCTCCAGCGGTGCTCACCGTGTGCTCGACAGGGGCGGTGGAGCTGCCGGCGTAGCTACTGCTCACATCGCTGACCACCCCGGTGCTGGCGTTGGTGAACTGGACCATGCCGGCCTGGCTTGTGGCGGGATCACAGTCGTTGTCGACGGAGTCACAGACCTCGGTGGCGGCGGGGTTCACACCGGGGGCCGCATCATCACAGTCTCCGGCAGTGGCCACAAACCCATCAGGTGCCGAGCACGCCTTCTGCTCATCCGCTGCATCGCCAAAGCCATCGCCATCCACATCGGCATACCAGCTGCCCGCATCGCTGCTGGTGTCCGGATCGACGGCCCCATCACAGTCGTTGTCTATCGTGTCGCAGACCTCGGTCGCTGCCGGAGACACGTCCGCATCGGCATCATCACAGTCTGTGGGTTCGGCCACAGATCCGGTGGGTGCATGGCAAGACAGGCTGCTATTGGAGGGGTCCCCGAAACCATCGCCGTCGGCATCGATGTACCAGGTGCGGGCATCCGCGCTGCTGTCCGGGTCCACGGACCCGTCACAGTCGTTGTCCACCGCATCGCACAGCTCTACAGCGTCTGGATTGACTGAGCTATCGGTGTCATCGCAGTCGCTGAATTCAGCGGCCGCGTCGGCCGGCAGCGCGCAGCCCTGCATCTGGGTCGATCCGCCATGGCCGTCCGCGTCGGCATCTACGTACCAAGCGAGCAGGGGGCTGTTGTTGGGGCACTCCTCTAGGTCGGCTCGCCCGCAAGCGACCAGCGAGAGCAGCGCGAGCAGAGCGATGGGCTTGAACATGGGAGACTCCAGGCCCCTCAAGCTACTGCGAGCCCTCGCTCCCCACCGTTTCTGTCGATTTCACGAAAATGAACGCCCTCACCACCGCCCTAAAAGTATCCCGGCCAGGCCTTTGGTTTCAGACCCTTTGGCTCTACGTTTTGCCGCTGGCTGCAGGCGCCGACTGGCGTGACCCGGTGGTGTGGGTGGGGCTGTTCTATGTGGGATTCCCGCTCAACCTGATGGTGTACGGCTGGAACGACTACGTGGACTGGGAGATCGACCAAGAGAACCCGCGCAAGGACAGCTGGCTCTTTGGCGCCCTGGCCCCCAAAGAGACCCTGCGCAAGCTCATTCCGGTCTGGGTAGGCCTGCAACTGGTCTTTGCCGGGATCTTCGTCGCGCTGGACTCCTGGCGCATGGTGGCCTTGATGGCGGGCATCGTGGCTGTAAACGCTACCTACAATGCCACGATTGGCGGACTTCGGGGCCGGCCGCCCTTCGATCTGATCAACCCCATCGCCTACCTACTGGTAGTGCTGCTGAGCGCGTGGCTCAACGACACACCCCAGGTCCCTTGGCAGTCCCTGGCCTACCTGGCGGCCTTCTGCCTGCACGCCCAGCTCATCGGAGAGGTGATGGACTACTGGCCGGACAAGGCCAGCGGACGGGTGACCAGCGCCACTGTTCTCGGAGTCAAGCCCACCAAGTGGCTGATTCTGGTGCTGGTCGCGATCGAAGGACTCGCCCTTGGGCTGATGTTCGACGACTGGGTGATGGGCGGCATGTTGCTCATCGCAGTGCCTTGGCTCCTGGCGGATCTGCTCTTCATCTGGAAGGACCGCCAGTACAGCCGCACCGAGTACACCCTGGCCGGCCTGGGCATGAACGCGGCGGGCTTGGTCTCGATGCTCTGGGTGCTCTACAGCGGCAGCCTGATGAACCCCGTCTGGCCTCTCTGACTACCGGGATTCTCCTGACGGGATATACTGGGGGGGAGTACCCAAAATGCCCCACTCTCCCGAAGAAAAACGCAAGGCCATCGCCCGACTTCGCCGCATCCGTGGCCAGGCCGAGGCTCTGGAACGCGCCATCGAAGGCGGCGCTGAATGCGCCCCGGTGCTCCAACAGATCGCCGCCTTGCGGGGAGCGGTCAACGGCCTGATGTCCGGGGTCCTGGAGAGCCACCTGCGAGAGACCTTTGGTCCCTTGGCAGATGCGGCCCCCGACTCGGATCCCGCACTGAACGAGAGCATCGACCACGCGGTCAAGCTCGTACACACCTACTTGAAATAGTCCTCTTTAGGAGCCCCTCATGAAGTCCCGCGCTGCTGTTGCTTTTGGTCCTGGTCAACCCCTGCAGGTCGTCGAGATCGACGTGGCTCCCCCACAGAAGGGCGAGGTGCTGGTGCGCATCACCCACACCGGCGTGTGTCACACCGACGCATTTACTCTGAGCGGAGACGACCCCGAGGGTGTGTTTCCGGCCGTTCTGGGCCACGAAGGCGGCGGCATCGTCGTGGAGTGTGGAGAGGGCGTGACCTCGCTGCAGCCTGGCGACTCGGTGATTCCGCTGTACACAGCCGAGTGCCGTGAGTGCAAGTTCTGCCTGAGCGGAAAGACCAACCTCTGCCAGGCCGTTCGCGCCACCCAGGGCAAGGGTCTGATGCCCGACGGCACCACGCGCTTCTCCTACAAGGGCGAGCCCATCTACCACTACATGGGCACCAGCACCTTCTCCGAATTCACCGTTGTTCCTGAGATTTCCTTGGCCAAGGTGCGCGACGACGCCCCATTGGAGAAAGTCTGCCTGCTGGGCTGTGGCGTGACCACCGGCATCGGCGCGGTGCACAACACGGCCAAGGTTCAGAAGGGCGACACCGTCGCGGTCTTTGGTCTGGGCGGCATTGGTCTGGCCGTCATCCAGGGCGCGGTTCAGGCTGGCGCCAGCCGCATCATCGGCGTCGACATCAACCCCGGGAAGTTCGAGCTGGCCACCAGCATGGGCGCCACCGAGGTCGTCAACCCCAAGGACCACGAGCGTCCCATCCAAGAAGTCATCGCCGAGATGACCGACGGCGGCGTGGACTTCTCCTTTGAGTGCATCGGCAACGTGGACGTGATGCGGGCCGCTCTGGAGTGCACCCACAAGGGCTGGGGCGAGAGCGTCGTCATCGGCGTCGCTGGCGCCGGTCAGCACATCACCACCCGCCCCTTCCAGTTGGTCGTGGGCCGCGTGTGGCGTGGCAGCGCCTTTGGAGGGGTCAAGGGCCGCACCGAGCTGCCCGGAATGGTGGACGACGCCATGTCCGGCAAGATCCAGCTGGACCCCTTCATCACCCACAACCTGCCCCTGGAGAAGATCAACGAAGCCTTCGATCTGATGCACGCAGGCAAGAGCATCCGCACGGTCATCCACTTCCAGGACCCTGCATGAAGCGCGTCTCCAACTCCGCATGTTTCGGAGGTGAGCAGCAGGTCTGGCAGCACGACTCCAAGGTGTTGGACTGCTCGATGAAGCTGGGGGTGTACCTGCCCCCTCAGATCGCCGACGGTCCTGCGCCGGTGCTGCTCTTCCTCTCTGGCCTGACCTGCACTGAGCAGAACGTGATCACCAAGGCCGGCGCCCAGCGCTACGCCGCCGAGCACGGCCTCATCCTGGTGTGTCCGGACACCTCCCCCCGCGGGAGCGAGGTGGCCGACGATGAGGGCTGGGACATGGGCCAAGGCGCGGGCTTCTACGTCAACGCCACCCAGGCCCCATGGGCCAAGCACTTCCAGATGTACGACTACATCGTAAAGGAGCTGCCCAAGCTCCTGGCTGATCACTTCCCGGTCAACGGCAAGATGTCCATCACAGGCCACTCTATGGGTGGACACGGCGCCTTGATCATCGCCTTGAAGAACCCCGGCATGTTCCAGAGCGTCTCGGCTTTTGCCCCCATCGTCGCGCCTACGCAGGTGCCTTGGGGACACAAGGCCTTTGGCGGCTACCTGGGCGCAGACAGCGAGAGCTGGAAGGCCTGGGATGCCTGCGAGCTTGTGGCCCTGGCCCAAGAAAAGCTGCCTTTGTTGGTGGACCAAGGCGACGCCGATGGCTTCTTGAGTGTTCAGCTTAAATCTGAGCTCTTGGAGAAAGCCTGCGCCGATGCAGGTCACCCACTGACCCTTCGCATGCAACCTGGCTACGACCACAGCTTCTACTTCATCAGCAGCTTCATTGGCGAGCACTTCGCCTGGCACGCCAAGGCGCTCAACGCATGATTCTTCTCCTCCTGGCCTGTGTGCCCAAGCGGCCACAAGCGCCTGAGCCCATGCCAGAGCCGGTCCACGCTCAGGCCAAGCTGCCCGTCTTGGAGTTCACCCTCCCAGCGGACCGCCCCACCTTTTCGGGCACAGAGGACGCGGCCAACACCCTGGTGTTGTTCACGGACTATCAGTGCCCCTACTGCAAGATGGCCCACCAGGAGCTCAAGAGCTTTGCCGACCGCGATGACCTGCACGTTGTCGCTCTGCACTTCCCTCTGCACAGCGACTGCAACGCCGGGGTGAGCACCAAGATGCACCCCCAGGCCTGCTCCTCCGCCATCGCCACCGAGTGTGCGCACCAACAGGGCCGCTACCCGGAGATGGCCGGCCAACTGGCCATGCCGGGGGCAGACCTGAGCGCCGCCGGAACCCTGGCGCTCTCCCAGGCGCTGGAGATGGATCCTGTGGCCTATGAGCGCTGCGTGGACAACCCGGCGACCTTGGCCCAGGTTCAAGCCGACGCGGCTCTGGGTCAGACCCTTGGCATTCGAGGGACCCCCAGCTTCATCTTGCGACAGCCCCATGGGCTTTGGGTTGGATTGGAGGGGCTGCATCAGCTCAAAGAGCTGCTGCCATAGACGCCGCCAAGGCCAAGATGGCGATCTTCCAGTGGCTCAGTCGCTGGGATGCCCAAGAGAGGCTGCCCAACGAGGCCTTGGGCATCGCCGTGCTGAACCCTGAGCTGGCTAGCTCGCTTCATCCGCAGCTCCGACAGATCTGTCAGCTCGCCAGCCGCTACCGGGAAGTGTCCAAGGAATACTCAGGACAGGATCTGCGCCGACTGGCTCTGGTACTGACCCTAGGGCACCATCCACCCGCCAATCAGCAGATCCTGCACACCTTCTCAGACCTTCTGAAATGGCACGGTCCCCCAAAGCCAGCCCCAAAGCCGAGTATTACGGACCGATTCGACCGGGAGAGCACCTACCTGCTGAACCGAACGCGGCTCGCCAAGTGCTGCCTGCAGGGTCTACAGATCCACTGGTCCGCAGATCCCCTCTACGCCCTGGCGGTCTTGAAGACCGTGCAGGACAACCGCTCCCTGCAGCCCCTTGCTGGAGACCTGCTGGGCCTGATGCGCTACCGGCTCGGCCAACAGACCTAGTCCTCCAAGGCCCCGGCCAACATCGCATCCCCAAAGCCCATGGTGCCCGGACGCTTGCGGTACATGCCCCCGTTCTCCCCGTAGACCACCCGGTCAGCGCCCTGGGGTCCTTCGGGGGTGCAGCCAGGGTTGCACGCGGCAGAACAGCTCCCCGAGCGCCCCACCCAGTGACTGCGGCCACGCCGCTCGAGCACCCCTTGTGTCTGCGAGGCCAGGCCAGCCCAGCTCTGCACCGTGTCGTAGAGATCGGTGAGCCCGACCATGTCATCGCTCAGCCCGGCCTCGATGGAGGGACCCTGAATGACCAAGGGCACCCGCATGACCATGGGTGAGCTGGAGTGTTCATGCTGGTAGCTGCAGGTCTCCTCATCCATGACCTGACCGTGATCCGAGGCCAGCACGATGTGGGCCTTGCGCTCTTGGGCCAGCGAGAGCAGCGGCAACAGCGCAGCGTCCGCCTGGCTGACCTCGCCCCGGTAGTTGGACTTGGGGGTGGCGTCGGGTCGCGCGTAGCCGTCGCTGGGGGCGTAGGGCGCCTGGGGCTCATTGATGTGTACCCAGAGCATCCAGGGGCCACTCTGGGCCTGGATCCAAGCCTGGGCCAGCGCCACGCTCTCCTCCGCCGCACGCTCCCCGCTGGCGGGTGCATCCCAGTGCTCAAATCCCAGCTCCAGCTCGGAGAGCTCGGCCTTGCCGACAATGGCCCCCGTGGCCCATCCAGCCGCATCCAGGGTGTCCGCCAGAGCCAAGTCTGGCCCCTCGGGCGGCCCCTGTACGAACATGGCCTGAGTGGCCGGCAGACAGTCTCCTACCGGTGTCCAAGCGTTCCGGTAGACCCGGCCCTGCTCGCCCAGAGCCCAGGCGTTGGGGCTCCACTCGGCGTGCAGGTAGTCCGCGCGCATCCCGTCAACGGTGACGAGCAGGATGCCTGGAGGCGGAGGAGTGGTCGAGCAAGACAGGAGCAGAGCAAGGAGCATGCTGCCCCCCTAGTCTGTGGCGATCAGGTCGTCCAAGGCCGCAGCCAGCTCCTCGGTGTCGTGCACGTTGTTGTAGTAGATCAGTTTGCCTTGGGCGTCTACGATGTAGGTGTGCGGGAAGGCTGCGGTGGGAAAGGCCACTGTGCTCTGGTACAACTTCTGGGCCTCTTTTTGAGAGTCCAGCAGGATGGGCATATCGATGTCGAAGGCCGTGCGGAAGTCCGCCAAGGTCTCCTCGCGCTCATCGGAGATGCCCCAAAAAATCACCCCGGCCTCGCCGTAGGCTCCGTTGTGCATGTTGTCGTCAATGTCCGAGACCTCGGACGGACAGACGGGTCACCAAGTGGCAAAGTAGGCCAGCACCACCGGGTGGCCGAGCTGATCGCTCAGCTTGTAGCTCTTGCCGTCCAGATCCTGAAGCACAAAGTCTGGAGCCGGCTGCCCGATGAAGGGGTCGTCCACACCGGCCTCGACTGCGAAGTCAATCGTCGCTTCATCCGGGTCGTTGCTGCTCACGCACACGGAGCCTTCCATGCCGGCCCCGCCGGCATAGCTCAGCTTGATCCAGCCTTCCTCCCCACTCTCCAGGACCTCCGAGCTGGCGTAGACCTGCAGTCCCTCCACCGCGCTGGCCGCCCCGCGAAGCACCAGAGGGGCGTTGCCCATGTTGCGAATGGAGAGCAGTTTGTCTCCACCATCCTCGGGCAAAATAAAGCTGTCTCCTGGCATTTCCAGGTGCGGAGCCTGGACGCTCCGGTCCAGGTCCAAGATGCGCATGTAGTTCCAGTCCCCGACGTAGCCCCGGTCGCCCTCGCTGTACATCGCCAACGCGAACTGCTCGGTGAGCTCCCGGGCCTGGTTCAAGGGCTCAGTGGGATCGCTCACGTCAAAGACCGCCACCCCCTTGTTGTCGCCGACCCAGAGCAGACCATCGTCCGCCCAGGCCATCGTGGCACTCCCCCCAGTTGGTACTTGAGCGACGAGGGTCGGGGCCATTGGGTCCGAGGTCTCAAAGATCCCTACACCCGCCGAGCCCAAGCTCATGTACACAAAGCCGTCGGCCGCCGCGACGTGCAGCGCGCCCCCATCAGAGACCGGCACAGGCTCGCCCAACTTCGGGGAGGAGGGGGTGCTCAGATCCACCGGCACCAGCCCCAAGGCGGCGTCTGCGACATAGGCCACACCGTCCATGGGCTTGCTCATCTCCCACGGCGAGGTCAGGCCGCCCAGCTGTGTCACCTCGGTCAGGGTGTCTGAGCTGGGGTCCAGGACCACGATGCCCTGGCCACGTTGGGTCACGTAGACCAGGCCCTCGTGCACCAGCAGTCCCTCAAAGCCCTTGCCATCCAGGATGCTCAGAGTGCGGGGGGCGCTCGGATCGTCCATGGACACCAGCTCCACACCGCGATCGCGGTGAGAGACCACGATGCGGGTCTCGCTGACAAACTCCACCTTGTAGTAGCGGCCCATCTGCTCGGGGTAGAAGCCCAGGAACTCTGGGTTGTCCGGATCGCTGACATCGTAGGGCAACAGGCCACCTTGGCCGACCCCCAACAGCAGGTCCCCGCGCTTGTCGAGATCGACGACCTCCGCGAAGGGTGAAACACCTGGTTGTTCCTGGTTTAGGAAGATGTTGCTGCGCTCCACGATCGGGTCTGCAGGCAGCTCTCCGACGCTGCAGTCGCCCTCCAGGAGCACCCAGTCAATGGGGAGCGTGGTGTCGGCGGTATCCCCGCTGTCTTGCGAACCCGAGCAGCTGCCGTCGTTGAGCAGCAGCTCCCCTTCGGCGCAGGGGAAGGGCTTGCAGGAGGCGAGAAGAAGAAGAAGAGAGGGCATGACTTGGCGATGCCAGGGCGCCTGAAAAGTTGCAGGGCTCATCCAAATGGCCGGGCTGTCCGATCCCTTTGACACGACGACCTGACACCCTTTGGAGAGACCCATGTTCTTCCTCCTTGCCGCCTTGGCTTGCGAGACGGCCCCTCAAAATGCGGCCTCCGCACATGCACAACCCATCGATCCCAGCCGCGACTTGACCCAGGCCAGCATGGTCCCCGTCGCCAGCGTGATCTTGGACCCCCTACTGGCCGGCATCACCTTCGCCGCCTTCGACCTCAGCGAGATCACGGTCGAGTTTGGTGATCCCTCCAGCGGCGCCCTGGCAGATGTCGCCGAAGACGAGCTGGAGCTCTCCAGCCGTTGGGACAGCGCCTCTCGCGAGGCTCCGACGACCAGCTCTCACAGCAAGAGCTCCGAGCCCAAGGTGCGCAAGGTTTCCACCGGCAGCGTCTCCGTGAGCACCGGTCCCGAGCTCTCCATCGACGCCAAAGAGATCGAGGCTGCCAAGCCTAAGGTCATGAGCATCTCCCAAGTCGTGCGCAAGCAGCGCGGCAAGGTGCAGTACTGCCACGACACCGGCAAGACCCGGGACTCCCAGGTCAATGGCCGCATCACCGTGGCCTGGACCGTCACCAGCGGCAAAGCCACAGACATCCAAGTCTTGGACAACACCACCGGCGACGACGTGATGGCGGCCTGCGTGGCGCGCCAGGTTCGCAGCTTCAAGTTCCCCAAGGACATGGAAGATGACGTGAGCTACCCCTTCGTGTTCCAGCAGGGCTGATGGCCCTTCAGGGCGCCTGAACCACGACGGCTCCGGCATCGGGGTCCTCGTGCTCAACCACTGTGTCGACCCGGGTGCTGCCCAATCTGGCGCCCCCTTCCAAGCGCACCTGGGCCGCGTTCCGGTGCGGGACCTCAGTGCGGAAGCGGGCCAAGCGCCCATCAAAGTCGCGCATGTCCGCGGTGGCGCCGTAGGGCAGCGCTGTACGGACCCGGCCAATGCCGGTGTGGGCCACGACGGTGCCGCTGGGGGTCTCAGCAAAGGTCAGCTTGACCCCACCGAGCTCGGTGCGGGCGCTGATGGCCCGGTCCAAGCCCTCCAGCTTGATCTTGCCCACGCCCACCGCCATGGCGCCCTCGCCGTGGTGGCTGCCTTTGACCTTGCCCCGACCCAGCGTGGCGTCCACGCGGCCTTGGGTGTGGCTGAGCAGCACGCGGCCTCGGCCCAGCTCCACGTCCACCCGGCCCAGAGTGTCTTGCACCTCGACCTTGCCGGCCTTGAGCTGCACATCCACCATGGTGTTGCTGGCCAAGACCACGACCCAGTCGGTCTCGCAGCGCTCAAAAGTGTTGGCCTCCTCGCTGGGGAGAACCTGCGCACGGGCGACGGTGTTGTCCCCTGAGAAGTCCAGCTTGCAGCCTACTTCTCCCCAGCGAACGGGCGTGGCAGTGACCATCGACTCGCTCGCGTTTGCATCGTAGATCACCGTGACATGCCCCTTGTCCCCGGAGATCTCCAAGGCGGGCATGGAAGCAGGAAGCGAACGTGTGACCGGCTCCGAGGCCAGTGCGGGCGCGCTGAGCGAGAGCATCAAGGTCAGGGTCATCAGGGTCTCCGTGGTCTGCTTCTTGGGACACCGGGGATGCCCACACACGCTACCTACGGGCCCCAACTCAGATCATTCAACGGGCTCGCTGTGGGCGCCGGGCAGGTGGATCTCATGGGCCACGCCTTGGCCGGTCAGCTCCATGAAGACCTCGCGCGGGAGGGGGAACCAGCGCAGCTGCTTGAAGTCCACGCTCATCTCAGGCTCCTGCGCACACTCTGGGGGCGCCGTCTGGGCGGCCCGGGCCAGGATCTTCTTGGCCTCCTCCAGGTGACCTCCCAGAGCCCACTCCGGCTCGGTGCTGTGGCGGGCCCGGTACTCCAGACGACCGCCCCGGTAGCTGAGATCCGAGAGGCTGCGTGGGGGAGTCGGCAGGCCATCTCGGTGAACCCAGGCGCCGCTCATGGGGCAGAACTTGTAGTCGGGCAGCAAGCGCCAACCCTCGTTGGCGATGAGCTCCACGGCATCGAGCAGGAACTCAAAGACGGTCTCGGAGATGAAGTAGTTGAAGTTCACCCGCACCCAACCGGGTTTGATGCCCTCGCAGCCCTTGAGCACCTCGCGCTCGAACTCCTTGGAGGTGGACAGATCGATGCCCAACAAGCGGTGACCATAGGGACCTGCGCAGCTGCAGCCGCCGCGGGCTTGGATGCCCAGCAAGTCGTTGAGCAAGGCCACCACGAAGTTGTGGTGCAGGTAGCCGCCGCCGTGGCGCACCATGAAGCTGACGATGCTCAGACGCCAGGCATCCTTGTTGCCCAAGATGTGGATGTTGGGGTTGTCCCGCCAACGGGCGATGGCCCGCTGAATGAAGTCGTGCTCCTTGTTCCGGATGGCCTTGACCCCCACCGCGTCCTTGAGCTGGAAGACCAGACCTGCACGGATGGACTCGATGATCGCCGGCGTTCCCCCTTCCTCTCTGTGGATGGGGTCGTCGTGGTAGCGGTGCTCGGAGGGGTTCACATAGGAGACCGTTCCACCACCGGGAGAGGCGGGCACCTTGTTGGTGAGCACGTGCTTCTTGACCACCAGAACGCCTGGGGTGCCGGGTCCGCCAATGAACTTGTGTGGGGAGATAAAGATGGCGTCTTTGTAGGCCAGGTTCCCATCGGGGCCGTGGGCGGCCATGTTCATCTGGATCTCGACGTAGGGACCCGCCGCAGCAAAGTCCCAGAAGCTCAGAGCGCCGTAGCGGTGCAGCAGGATCTGGGTGGCCCGGGTGTCCGAGCCGATGCCGGTCACATTGGAGGCCGCTGAGAAGCTGCCGATCTTTAGGGGCCGGTCCTGGTACTGCTTGAGCGCCGCCTCGAGCTGGACCAAGTCCAAGCGTCCGTCGGCGTCCTCGTCGATGGTGACCACATCAGCCAAGCTCTCGCGCCAAGGCAGCTCGTTGCTGTGGTGCTCAAAGGGTCCGATGAACACCACGGGGCGCTGATTGGCGGGGATGTGTGCCCGCAGTCCAAAGCGCTCATCGAGCTCGGCTGGGATGCGAATGCCCAGACAGTCCACCAGCTTGTTGATGGCGCCGGTGGCGCCTGAGCCGGTGAAGATGACCACGTCGTCGGGGCCGCCGCCGACGGCCTTGTGGATCTGCGCGCGGGCATCTTCCCGGTAGCGCGTGGTCTGGCGACCGGTGCCGCTGGTCTCGGTGTGGGTGTTGGCGTAGAGCGGCATGACCTCGTGCCGGATGAAATCCTCGATGAATCCCAGGGAACGACCCGATGCGGTGTAGTCGGCGTAGGTGACACGGCGGGGACCATAAGGACCCTCGATGACTTGGTCGTCGCCGATGATGCTGCCGCGAATGGTCTCGATCAGGCGCTCGGATGACTCGGACATGGGTGCTCCACTGCTGGGGAGCATTCTAAGCGCGCTTGGGCGCAAGCGGTGTCTCGGAGCTGTGTGCTCTGGCGCGCAGGTGCCGGGAGGTGTCCAGGCCTAGTCGAGCTGAAGCTCAAAGGCGCCCAGATCCACGGCCGATCCAGAGAGGCGGCTCTGCCCAGCCAGATCCAAGTCTTGCAGCTCGGTGGACTCCCCTGCATCCAGCGCCGCACTCCCCGCAGCCAGGGCAAAGTCCATGCCTGCTGCGTCCACAAAGATGCCCAGGTCATCCAACTCCAGGTTGGCCTCTACCGTGGAGCTGGCGTCGTAGTCCCAGGGCGTGAGCATCGCGGCGAGGTTGTTGCGGATGACGTTCTCGAAGTTCTCCTGCCCCGTCTTGCTCTGGTCTGAGATGCGGATCCAGGGTCCGCTGTCCGCTGGCATCTCGGGATGACGCACCACGGTGTTGTTTTGGATTCGGCAGTTTCTCCCTCCATAGAGCGAGATGCCATGGTAGTTCGCGTTGACCACCAAGTTGTTCTCCACGACCCAGCCGTCGGCGTAGCCATCGGAGAGCAAGATGCCCTGCATCAGGGTGCCCACCAGCCCCTGCTCGAGCACAAAGTCCGTGAGCGGGTCGGCAAAGAGCAGGAACTGGTTGTGGTGGATCCAGACCCCTTCGATCTTGAGGTCGCCCTCCAGCTCGTAGGCCTGGAAGGCATCGTCATGCTGGGTCTCGTAGGCGTCCACATAGGCATCGCGAACCGTGTTCCAGGCATAGGTAGAGTGGCTGCCCAGACCCCGGATGCCGTCGCCGCCGAAGTTGTCTACCAGGCAGCCCTGGACCAGAGCGTGGTCACCGCGAAGGGACAGGGCGTGGTGGGTGTTTCGGATCTGGGTGTCCAAGACCTGAACCCGCTCTCCGCGCAGGTCCACGCCGCTCTTTGTGCGCGTGGTCCAGTCCGAGACCGTCCAAGTGGAGGAGTCCTGGGCGGACTCGACGACCAAGTCTTGAAACACCAGATCCGTGCTGCTGGTGTCGGCGGAGACCAGCCAGAAGTCCCGCTCATCCTGGTTGGTCTCGATGTCCGTGCCGCGCACCAGCAGGCCCTGAAAGCGCACGCCGCTCACGCCCACAAGCTGGAGGCTGCTCAGCTCCGCTTCCTGGAGCGCAGTGGCCACGATGGCCAGCTCGCTGCCGGCAAGCTGACGCAGGACGGGCGCGCCATGATGACCGGGCAGCAGGCAGAGGGTGCCACTGGTGGGGAGCGCTTGGGCATCGGCCAGAGCTTGCAGGCTGGGCCATGGGGCGTCCAGAGTGCCGGGGTTGGACAGCTCTCTGTCCGGGGCGGAGTATGCATCGCAGCTCAGGGGCCGCTCGCCAGAATCTCCGGTATCTACGCCGGAGTCTGCTGTGTCCACACCGGAGTCTTGGGTGCTTGAATCATCTACGGGATCCGGCAGAGTCTGGAGGGTCGCGGGGTCGGAACACCCAAGGGCAATCAAGAACAACATCGTGGAAGGGTACACCCTGGAAGAAGCGCCCTTGCTGTCCTGCTCCTGTCTCTTATACACATCTCCGAGCCCACGAGACAGGCAGAAATCTC
>OJIO01000071.1_pt1 | contig 82691 bp, 81 predicted proteins | sample 1595621 | NCBI WGS metagenome assembly OJIO01 (sample SAMN05416776, study PRJEB24817) | seawater metagenome | isolation source: Sea water | place: Canada:Atlantic | collected 2013-07 | reverse complement strand
TTTACTCTGATGGATCTTTGTTCTTTATGCACGATAATTTATGAGAAGTCACTTAGTTGGCGAAATCGTAAAGGTTTAAAAGGACAAATACAGGCTAGTGATATTTTGAACCAATTGAAATCTGAAGGGCAGGACTATCTCGCTGATAATCGCTTGGAGCCTTTCTTCCAGCTATATGAGCCCCCCGCCATAAACCCGCTTGACAACGCAACTGCACTATTTACATGGCCGAATGCCACAACGATCTATCAATGCCTGCGATTGATCGAACAGCAAGAACACCAGGGGGTCTCGCTAGGTAATGCTATTCAGTATGCCGCAAGGAGCTTTTTGTTCGCTCCTAACCAGCTCGACCGCTGGGTAAAAAGCGGTGAGAAGCTTATGACCCGAAGGACCCGACGTACGAATTCGGCATTTAGTCGAGGAGACAATGTAAATCGGCGAAGTGAGCTTGCCGCCTCTCAAGTTGTTTATATGCCCGAGCTTCGACGGTGTATGGCACCTCCGTTAAAGCCGCAGGTATTGAAGGAGGCTGATCAATTTTTTCATAAACTACTAGATTGGTGTCGAGCAAACCCCGAAAAAGCGGAAAAAAGCTTTGTCACATTTCGCAATCATATGCAACGCAGCACGGGCCATATTAAGCTCCCAGACGCAGTAGCTATAAACACCGTCCGCGATATTCTTCGTCCATTGGGCTGTCTACAGCACGCCTACCTAGTAGTTGAAGTGGAAACAAACGCTGTTGAGAAGAAAGTAAAGCGGCATTGGGCACAGGCAACTGATATCCCAGTAAAACGCATAATGTCGATACCAACCCCCTCCCGCTCTGGACGAACGCGTCATTGGTACGGTAATGCTCATCTCAAAATCACCCCCGGCGATTATAAAGATGCGGAGCAGCCACTGTGGGAGGCAATACGTTTTGCATCATTTATGATACTCCTCGTAGCAGATATAACTGACCAATACGATTGATGAGAGTTATCCCACCTCAGCACTTACCCCTACCCTCTAGACTAAAAGGGGTGGGGGTAAGTTATTCTCGTAAGCAGAAGTGAGTTTAGACGCTCACTACCTCATAAGCTGTGAGGAAACACAGCTTTTGGCTGACAAAGTTGGCCCAGCGTATTGTTACCTGAAGGCGCTGACCCATTTTCGGAACTCCCTCCTCGCCCACCTGACGGTCGGTCAAGAAGACACGGAGGTTGCCTTTAGGGCCAATAAGATAAAGCGACCAAACCTGATGCTGCATCAACCATTCAGGCCCTTCGACGCCAGCAACGTAAACCTCATCTTTAAACTGACGTCCTGACTTCTGAGTGGTTATCTGTGATGTTACTGCCATGCTTGATCCTCCCAAGCCCACAGCGTGCGCTCTAACTCTGCGAGAAGACGCGGGATCGCTTGGCGATTAGCGTCAAGGCCAAGTTGTTGAAGAGTGCGCCCTACCCAGGTCGTTAGCGCATCAAGGTTGCTGTTCTCTTGCCCATCACCAAGCCACATCACGAGCGCGCTGCCAGAAGCTAAGCTGGTAGCGGCGGCCAAGGATTCCGCCAAGCGGCGTTCAAGGCGGCGCTGTGATTGGTGGGCTGCCGTAACGCGCAGGGAGTGTTCGATATCGTCGCGGTTCAATTTTAGCGTATTGAGCTGTTTCATCGTCATCTCCTAGGCGCGTTTCTGGTTAAGCATGCGCTCAAACGCAGAGCCGTCTTGGCGCGTTAGGTTGGGCACAAAGCGTGAGTAAACACGGAAAAGCATTTCCGTCGTGGTATGGCCCATCTGGCGTGCTATCCACTCGGGGCTCTCGCCTGCCGCCAACCATAATGTCGCCGCGGTATGGCGTGTCTGATAAGGCCGACGCTTATTCATCCCCAGTTTTTCTAGCAACGGATACCAGACGCGCTTAGTGACGTTATGATGCGATAGCGCGGTGCCTTTACGCGTAGTGAAGACAAGACCTGTCTTCCCCGTGACTTCAAACTGAGCCTTCAAGGCATCAAAGACCGGCTGCGACATATCAATCGCACGAAAGGATCCGTCGTTCTTAGTGGGCACAACCTTGCCGTTCACCACCGCTTGATGCACTAGGATCTGACGACGGGAGAAGTCCACATGCTCCCAGGTTAAGCCGTCAATCTCGCCAGTCCGCATGCCGGTGAAGAAGCGCACGGTGTAGTACTGACGAAAGTCGTCGCGGACGTTACTGATAATCCGCTGCACCTCATCTAGGGAAAATGGCTCCACATCGGTACGTGGCACATTGAGTGATTTAATCCCGCGGTACGGTGAGCTAAACTCATAGCGGTCGGCGGCTTCATTCAACATCATGCGCAATGGCGTCATGATGTGGTTAATGCGACTGGCAGAGAGTTTCTTGCCGCTCCGGGTGTTTACTTTGGCGAGTGAGGCCCGGAACTCAAGAATTTCTGCACGGGTGATGCTGCCGACTTCCTTATGCCCTAACGCTGGCAAAATATGTCGATCCAGACATCCCTGAACGGTGACGATCTGTGACTCGCGCCATTCGATCTCTTTCTCCGCAAACCACGTCTCAGCAAAGCCGCGCAGTAATGGCGTCGCTTGATAACCTCCTAAGGTAGTAAGCGCACGTTTGCTTAACGTCTTTGCTCGCGGGCTATCCGGGAAGTAGCGTCCATAATCAAACGAGCCCAGCGTAATCTCCGCTTCAATCTTCTCCAGTATTCGCTCTAACTTCTTACGGTTAGCCGCCGTGTTGTCTAGGGACGTTTGTTCGCGGCACCGTTTGCCCAGATAGTTAAAGTCAAAAAACAGCTTCGTAGTTTCTTTCCTGACCGCAATTCTACCCATGGCACAGTCCTCTTCCAGCCATCGGTACACCGATGCTTTCCTCCTTTGAATGCAACTGCATATCGCGCTCGATGGGCTCCCAAAGGTACAAAATCTTACGGCCGCCAAATGGACGAATGTAGTGAATACCTTCTAGCAACACCTCATCTTTTAAACGTTCGCGAATAGTGCGCGCATCGTATTTGATGCGCTTGGCGAGTTCTGCCGTAGTGAGGTAGCAATAAGACATTTTTGGTCTCCTTATGATATGTTCTTAGAAGCTCATTAAGAATCCCAGAGGGCCCTAATGACCTCCTGGAGAACATAATAGACCAAAAGAGACCATCTGCAAGCATTTTTGCTCTACAGAAGACCAAATAATCCTACAGAGAGACATTATGATCAAGTGCCACTTATCTCGGATCATGGGTGAGAGAAAACTGAAAATCGTCGACGTGGCCCGTGAAACCGGCATTAACCGAGGAACGGTTACACGGCTGTATCACGAAACAGCAAGTAGAATAGAGCTTGAAGCTGTGGAAGCGTTATGTCGGTATTTTGACTGTCAGGTGGGAGACTTATTTGAGTATCAGGTAGATAACGGCGCTGATTCAAATTGAATGCTAATTGGTTCAACCTACGTAAAAGACGGTGCTTAACTCGGCGATTCGGAGTGCAAAACCTTTCAGGCTTGCTAGATCGGGCCTTTTGCTAGATCAAGGTGACCCAAGCACTCCGATTGAGTAAACTTAGCCTAGCCTGCGCTGGAGACATAATAGAGTCGGATAACGACCCTGAGCGGACATTGCCGGAAAAGGCAGTAGGCCCGCGAATTTTGGATATGTGTTTCTATTTACCGGACAAGCGTGCCGATACTCTTGTCCAATCGTAGAATGGACTGCCTAAGACCTGTTAAGCATAGGAATCTCATGCCCATCGACAATTGCAAACATTCCTTTGACGAACTCGCTTCAAAAGTACTCCCAGGCCACTTCGAAGCGCTGATGGCATCGATAGAGAATCCGGTTCTCGCCTCCGAAATTGTTGGGTATAAGAGTGCCACAAAAACCCTTCTAGCTAAGCTCGGAAGGAGTACTGATTTCCCAGGCTGCTATGCCTTCTTAGATGAAGAGAAGCCCATTTACGTTGGGATTTCGAGAAGTCTAATCAAACGATTAACCCAGCACCTGAACCATGACTCACACTATTCAGCTAGCTTAGTTTACAAAATGGCAACAGAAGACTACCCCCACGAAATGAAGCGAGATCAAGCTATGAAAGATGATCAGTTTCGAGAAGTCTTCTTTCATAGCCAGCAACGTTTGCAGGCGATGCGAATAGCATTTATCGAGGTTCAGAACGACTTAGAGCTGTACGTTTTTGAGGTATACGCTTCTATGAGATTGGATACAAACATATGGAATACCTTTCGAACACATTAGTGCTTAACGAGGCCAATCAAGGCAAAAGCTTTTCTTTTCCGGCTTCGCTTCCATTCCAAAGCCGCGCATGCTGCGGGCGTTAAATGCTCATGGAAACACTATCTACACAGATGAGAGCTTACCTACGATCTGCACTAGCTGATGACAGTTTTATGCTTGCGGGAAACACTTTTCGGGCGTTAAAGCGTCGTGGGTTTATCAAGCCTAGCGGTGGCTTGACCGAGGATGGGTGGAGGCAGGCTGTTCTGCTATCAAAGCTACCTGCTCAATGTGAGCAGCTTGAAATCCCAATTCGATCACTAAACGACTTTAAGTATGAGGGTGCTCCGGAGCGAGCGGTATGGCTTCACCTTAAAGAAGAGGGGTATGAAGGTTCATACTGCGAGGGCGGAGCAGTTCTGATAATTATTCGAGCTGCTGCATTGGATGCGCTCGCTCGCCTTAATACGTTCGGGTCGAGAGAAGATGCTTGCAGCCGGTATACAGAAGCGCAGCTCAAAATTCACGAGGCCAGAATTTCGGAAATAATGGCGGCTATTGAGCAGGCAAGTCTAGATTCAGTCTTGAAGAATTTTCACGAAATTTACTGCTCGCAAATGGTCCGGGAAGTATATCCTGATCTGACTGAGCGTTGTATCGACGCGCTATTTAATGCTATTGGCCCCATGAGGCTCAAAAAGATAGCCGAGGCAATTGCGGAGAATCCTTATCAATATCGTGCTGGCTGGCCAGACCTGACTATGGCAAAGGGAGATGAGGTTCTTTGGGCAGAGGTCAAAACGACGGACAAATTGCACATAAGCCAAATCATCACTATTGGCCGAATGAAACCCTTGCTACCGGGGGAGGTCTGCGTATTCCACGTGCGCAGCGCTTAGCGATGCACAAACATCTAAAAGGTGGTCGGGACACCAGCTATTTATGCCTCGCACTGTTGCTGCCCGTTACGACTAGCATTAGAACTTCTCATTCACATGGAGAGTTAAGGAAGCATGGCTAAATGCACAGCACCATCAAGAGGACATCGTTCAGCGAGCGCGGCAGCCAACTGCCCTGCATGTGGCGGTCGCTATAGTCGTTACGGAGGTGAAGGCTACAGTTCATACTCGACTCCATCTTATTCCTCGTCTCGGAGCAGTGGGAGCCGCGGGGGATCAAGTCGCAGCGCAAAGCCACGCTGGTCGAAATCAGGTTCATCTGTACTGTACACACATGCCCAGGTTCATTCTCTCGAACCAATCCGAGAAACAGTTGAGATTCGAGCAGCACAGCAACCTGATCTTCGCGATGTTTTCTTGTGTCATGCTTGGGGCGACCGTAAAGAAGCGGCTAAAGATCTGCATGATTTACTTGTGGTTGCCGGTGTAAAAGTTTGGTTCAGCGAGAATGATCTTGGACTTGGCGTCCCAATGATGCGGGCCATCGACAAGGGTTTAGCGAATTCTAGAATAGGACTTGTATTGGTCACCCCAGCAATGCTCGAACGCTTACCAAAAGAGAGTGTCGCAGATAAAGAGCTTTCAGCATTGCTGGCACGTAACCAGCTCATTCCCATCGTGCATAACACTTCCTATGAAGCCCTACGAAATGTTAGCCCCATGCTCGCATCTCGAACTGGATTGGATACGTTTGAAGACTCAATGGAAGTTGTCGCAAAAAAAATCGCTGAGTTGGTAGAAGTGTAATTCTGAGGCTATATGTTCCAACAAGGCTAGGCATGCAACGCCTGTTGCATTGTGGCTCCGCCTCCATTCAGTAGCCGCGCATGTTGGCAGGCGTTATATCAGTATTGCCTAAAAGACCGCTCTTGGCCGATAGCTGAATTACCCAGCATCTCACTCACCACCAGAGGTGCACAAAACTGGTAAGGTTAAGTGCATTTACGTGACTGCTTACCAAGGATTTGGCATGGCGAATTCCCAACCATTCATTACGTCGATGCGTTTCTACGACGACCACGCCCATCAATTGTTTGACCAGTACCAGTCGCTAGGCTTTGAAAATGTCCATGGCGAGTGGCTGCATCAACTCCCTGAGCAAGTCGGCTTAGCACTAGACGTTGGCGCTGGAAGCGGGCGCGATGCTAAAGCGCTTGCAGAGCGTGGTTGGCAGGTAATGGCAGTAGAGCCAGCAGAAAAGCTGAGAACGTTAGGGCAAATGTATACGCACGAAAGGGATGTCAGTTGGATTGACGATACTTTGCCTGCTTTAAATTGCATCCGTCAGCTTTCACAGCGCTTTCAACTGATTCTGGTATCAGCGGTGTGGATGCATTTACCACCTAATGAACAGCAACGTGCTTTGAGGGTTCTTAGCTCCCTGCTTGCGCCGGGTGGGCTTATGATAATCACCTGCCGTGAAGGCCCGGATAGCAATGAGCGCCAGCTTCATTCGGTCAACATGAGCATATTGGATAGCTGGGCTCGTGATCTGGCGCTACTCCCCGTGCAGGCAAGTCATAGCGACGACCAACTTGGCCGCCAGGGTGTTGCTTGGCATCTACGTGTTTTCAGGCTACCTGATGATGGCACTGGGGCACTGCCTTCCCTTCGGCATATTATCGTTAATGATGACAAGGCATCTTCTTACAAGCTCGGTTTGCTACGCACACTGACACGCCTTGCCGATAGCGCACCTGGCATAGTGATTTCACGAACAGAAGAATGGGTGACAGTACCTCTGGGAGCAGTAGGTCTCTTCTGGATAAAACTGTATCGTCCCTTATTGATAGAGCGTGATTTGCGCCAATCTCCCGGCGAGAAGGGGTATGGTTTCGCTAAGGATGATTTCTATCGCTTAAAGCAACTATCGCCACATGATCTGCGCATTGGCTCAGCCTTTTATGATCCTCAATGTGCTGCCACCGTCATGCGAGCAATCCGCGATGCCTGCCAAACAGTTCTAAAGATGCCTGCTCACTTCACCACCTGGCCCGGCAGCCAGCGGCCTGTGTTTGATGGAAGTTATCAAGGGCTACGCATACGCGAACAGGCCGTTCGACTTGATAGCGCCACGCTGGCTTCTTTCGGAACATTTCGTATTCCTACCTCACTATGGGATTCTATGAGCCGCTACGCCTGCTGGATCGAGCCCGCCATTGTTCATGAGTGGGCTCACTTAATGCAGCGGTATGACACCACCTACGATATCGGCACATTGCATCTCGCCTTGCAGTGGCAAGAAAGTCGCCGTGACACACAGCAGGCGCGGCAACTGGTCACTCAACGTTTACATGAACCGGCTCCACTGTCTTGCGTCTGGTCACAAAATGAACTGCACAGGCAAAATTACGCTATCGACCACTGCTTTCCCTGGTCACGCTGGAACAACAATGATCTATGGAATTTGCTGCCAGCGACAGCAAAAGCCAATCCATCCAAATCGGATCGACTGCCTGCAGCTCAAGTGATGCAAAAGGCTAAACAGGACATTATGCACTGGTGGCAATATCTCGATGCCAGTACAGTCTGTCAGCAATTTCGTGATGAAGCTGCCGTAGCACTGCCGCTTGCCACGCCAACGTCTTCTCTGGATGGAATTTTTAACAGCGCATTACTACAACGCCAACGATTGAAGGCGAATCAGCAACTTGCGGAATGGATGGGAGTGCACTGATAAGCCTGTGACACACCTTGTGTCAGGTAAGAGCTAAAGGTCATTAGCTTGATGACAGTTATTAGATCAAATGTTGACGAGCTTGGCACACTGATGACACAGATTTGACACACGCAAAACAAAAGGGCCTACGCGTTAACGTAAGCCCTTGAAATTATGGCGCGCCCGGCAGGATTTGAACCTGCGACCCTCGGCTTCGGAGGCCGATACTCTATCCAACTGAGCTACGGGCGCTTGTGGGTGCGTATCGTAACCGTGCGGGGCGGCTGTGTCCAGCCGCGAAGCGGTTTTGCGGGCTTGTTCAATTGACCCTTTTCCCTTCTCTAGTGCATGCTTTGGGAGCACTTCTGCACCTTAGAAAAATCGGGAACACAATAATATGAAAACATTTGCACGTAGCACGCTGGCACTGGGCATCTCACTGGCGCTGGTAAACGCCGCGAACGCCGCTGATTTTGCTGATATGGAGCCCGTTACTCTGCGTTTGGCCCACGTGGTCAACGAGCAGGATGGTTTCCATATCGCCGCCACCAAGTTTGAAGAGCTGGTGGAAGAGCGCACCGACGGCAAGGTCGATATCGAGATTTTCCCCAACGCCACCCTGGGTGACGAACGCACGCTGCTGGAAGGCATGCAGATCGGCACCGTGGATATGGGTGTGATCACCAACGGGCCGGTGGCCAACTTTGTGGAAGAAATGGCGGTGTTTGAACTGCCGTTCCTGTTCCCCTCCCCGGAAGCCGCTTACGAAGTGCTCGATGGTGAGATTGGCCAGGAGCTGCTCGACAAGCTTTCTGAAGTGAACCTGAAAGGCATGGCGTACGCCGAGCGCGGCTTCCGCAACCTGACCAACAGCGAGCGGGCGATCAATACGCCGGAAGACCTGGATGGCCTGCGCATTCGCGTGATGGAAAACCCGGTTTACACCGATACCTTCCGTGAGCTGGGCGCCAACGCGATTCCCATGGCGTGGACGGAAGCGCTGACCGCCATGCAGCAGGGCACCATCGACGGTCAGGAAAACCCGGTGAACGTGATCCACTCGTTCAACCTGGATGAAACCCAGAACTACATGACCCTTTCGCGCCACACTTACGCCCCGGCGATTTTTGTCATGGGCATGCCTGCGTGGAGCCAACTGCCGGAACAGGCCCAAGCAGTACTGCTTGAAGCCGCCCAGGAAGCCGCCGAGCACGAGCGTCAGGTGAACGCAGAGATGGAGAGCGAGCAGCTGCAAGCGCTGCGTGATGCAGGCATGGAGATTAACGACACGCCGGATATGGAAGCCTTCCAAGCCGCCGTCGCGCCAGTATACGAAAAGTACGGCGAACAGTTCGGTGATTACCTGCCGCGCATCCAGGAGGCGCTCAAGTAAGTGACCACCACGACTCAACCGCTGTTAAAGCTGCTGCGTCGAATCGAGCGCGGGCTGGATGCCATCATCCAGCCCGTGGTCTTTGCGGGCATGGCGGCGCTGATTGGGGTGATTACCCTGCAGATTGTCTCCCGGGTGCTGTTCACCGCCGTCGGCTGGACGGAAGAGGTCGCCCGCTTTCTGCTGGTGTGGATCACCTTCCTGGCGGGTACCCTGGCATTTCAGCGTGGGCGACACATTGCCGTGACCTTTGTAGTGGACGCCCTACCCAGCCGCTTGCGCCAATTCGCGCGCATTGCTGCCCTGCTGATTGTGTTGGCGTTTATGATCACGCTGATTGTCATCGGCTACCGCTATATGCAGGTGCAAAGCTTTCAGAAATCCGCCTCGCTGCGGCTCTCGATGACCTACGTCTACGCGGTAATGCCGATCTGTGCGGCGATCATGGCGTGGTACGCGCTGGTGGATATCATTGAATTGCTGCTGGGCGACGAGACGACCCACGCTCAGGAGAAGCCGCTATGACGCTGCTGCTCTTTGGGCTGTTCTTCCTGTTTATGCTCTTAGGCGTGCCGATTGCCTTTGCGATTGGCGCCAGCACGCTCTATGCCTTGCATCAATCCGGCGTGCCGCTGATGGTGGTCACCCAGCAGATGTTCCAGGGCATCAACTCCTTTGCCCTGGTCGCGATCCCGATGTTTATCCTCGCTGGGGATTTAATGGCCCAGGGTAAGGTGAGCGAAAAACTGGTCAGCTTTGCCGATTCACTGGTCGGTTTTATGCGTGGCGGGCTCTCGGTGGTCTCGGTGATGGCGGGCATGTTCTTTGCGGCCATCTCCGGCTCTGGCGCCGCGACCACCGCCGCGGTGGGTTCCAGCCTAGTGCCCGAGCTTAAACGCAAAGGCTACGACCCGGCCTCGGCAGCCAGCTTGATCGCCGCCAGCGGCACCATCGGGGTGGTGATCCCGCCCTCGGTGCCGATGATCATCTACGCGGTGATCGCCCAGCAGTCGGTTTCCAAGCTGTTTTTAAACGGTTTTTTGCCGGGTTTGGCGATGGGGCTAGGATTAATGGCCATTGCGATTGCTCAGGCGTATAAGCGCCAGTACCCCAAGGGCACGCCGCTATCGCTGGCGACCATCTGGGCGACCTTTAAAGATGCCAGTTGGGGGCTGATGACGCCGGTGATTATCCTTGGGGGTATTTTCTCTGGGATCTTCACGCCTTCAGAGGCCGCCGTGGTGGCGGTGAACTACGCCATGCTGGTGTCGCTGTTTGTGTATCGTGACCTGACGCTGCCGCAGGTTTATAAGCTGCTGATCCGTTCAGCGATGACCACCGCGGTGATTATGCTGGTGATTGCCATGTCGGCGGTGCTGAGCTGGACGCTCTCAAGCTGGCAGGTACCGGGGGCGATTGCCCAGGCTGTGCTATCGCTCTCTACCAACCCTTATGTGATTATGCTGCTGATCGTGGGGATTATTCTGCTCACCGGGGTATTCATTGAAACCGCCAGTGCGCTGATTATCCTCACGCCGGTCCTGCTGCCTCTGGTGCTGCAGCTGGGGATTGATCCGATCCACTTTGGTTTGATTATCGTGGTGGGGCTATCGATTGGCATGATTACACCGCCGGTGGCGATTAATCTATACGTGGCGTCTTCGATCACGCAACTGCCGCTAGAGCGTATTACCCGCGCGATCATTCCCTACATGCTGGGGTTGATCGGTGTACTGCTACTGGTGGTCTACGTGCCGATTATGCTCGGCTGGTCGGGCAATTAACGACATTTATCTTAAGTGGCGTAAACGCAACGGGGCTTGCCATTGGCAAGCCCCGTTTTTGTACTTAGTGCTCGAACATGGGCGTTAGAACGCCTCCCACTCATCCTCTGCATGACGGCCCGATGAGGGTGGCGACGCAAGCGCCGGGCGTTTCAGGCCACTCGCACTGCTTTGGGCAGAAGTAGACGACGAGGCCAGCGCCTGATGCCGCTGCGTGGGCGCATCGTCGCCCAGCACGAAGGAGCTGATAAGCTGATTCAGGTGCTCCGCATGGCGGCGCATATTGGCGGCGGCGGTGGTGGATTCCTGCACCATGGAGGCATTCTGCTGGGTCATGGTGTCCATTTCCGCCACGGCGGTATTGATCTGGCCGATGCCGCTGCTCTGCTCCTTGGCGCCTGCGCTAATCTCACCGATCACATCGGTGACTTTCGCCACGCTGGAGACGATCTCGCGCATGGTGTCGCCTGCGCTGCGCACTAATTTCGCGCCTGAGTTGGTGTGCTGCACCGAGGCATCGATCAGGGTACGAATCTCTTTCGAGGCATCGCTGGAACGGCTGGCCAGCGTGCGCACTTCCTGGGCCACCACCGCAAAGCCACGGCCATGCTCACCCGCCCGCGCGGCTTCCACCGAGGCGTTGAGTGCCAGGATATTGGTCTGGAAGGCAATCGCATCGATCATGCTGATGATGTCGCTAATCCGCGATGCGGAGTCGTTGATATCCTGCATGGTGCTTTCCACCTGCCCCATCGCGCTCTCACCCTCGCGGGCGACTTCAGCGGTGGATTGCACCAGCTTGTTGGCCTGCTGGGCGTTATCGGCACTGTGGTTGACGGTGGAGGTAATCTCCTCCATCGACGCCGACGTTTGCTGCAGATTCGCCGCGGCCTGATCGGTGCGGGTGGCAAGCTCTTCCGAGCTTTGTGAGATTTCCCCCGCCGCCTGATGAACGCTCAGGGTGCTGTTGCGCACATCGCGCAGCGTATCCTGCATACGCGCCACAAAAGCGTTGAACTGAATACCCAGCTCGCCAATTTCGTCGCCGCTTTCCACCGCTAGGCGGCGGGTCAAGTCACCGCGCCCCTGGGCAATATCCTGCATCGCGGCAGAGGTACGCTTGATGGGCCCTAACGTGCGGCGCACTAAACCAAACGCCACCAGCGCAATCACCACAAACAGGCCCAAGCCCAACAGAGAGGCCACGATAATGCCTTGGCGCAAATCAGCCGCCGCCGCGGCTTCCAGTTCGGCAACCGCCGCATCGGCATCGGTGACATACACGCCGGCGCCAATCAGCCAGTCCCATTTTTCAAGGCGGTCAACGAAAGAGTGCTTAGGCTCAACGCGGTCAGTACCGGGGTAGTCCCACACGTAGCTATAGAAGCCGCCACCACTTTGGGCGACTTTGATGATCTCGCGAATCAGGTAAGTGCCGTCAGGGGTTTGAGCATCGATCATGTTGGTGCCTTCCCGCTCCGGCGCGGGCGCCGTGACGATATTGTTACCCTCATAGTCGTAGATAAAAATGTAGTTATTGTCTTCAAAGCGCATGGAACGCACCAGCTCGGCCACCGCTTGCTTAGCGTCTTCGTCGTTGGCCCCGGCTTCGTCATAAAGGGGCGCAATGGCAGTAGTAGCTAACTGAACAATATCGCGCACCGCGTTGCGCCGCTCTTCAATCAATAATTCACGCTGTTCCGCTAAGGCAGCCCGGGTGTCTTGGGCGCTGCTGTAAGCTTTGAAGCCCACCAGCACGACGGTGACTAATAAAAGAGGAAGCAGTACCAGCAGTAGCACTTTGGTTTGTAAGCCGAGCGCTCGCTTATGAGGAGTAGAGGTAGTCATCGTTATTGTGTTCCAAGGCCAATCTTACTTGATGAGTGTTGTTATCTTTGTAAGCTTTATCGACCTTGAGTGTGTCAACTTTAACCACTTTTGGAGGTTTTTTGCTTTATAGGCAACTATTTAGCTAAAAAAAATCAGCTCCATAACCTAGGTTAAGGTAAAAGCATACCGATGGCGTCAAGGTAGGGGAGTGGTGGCCAGGGATGGCCCGTTTTAGCATGACGCTAACACACTTTCTTCGGTTGCCCTGACCTCTTCTTCCGCCTGGTCAGGGCGACCTTTTTGTTGTTAGGGCGTTTGTTAACCGCCATTTATGCAACCCTTCTCGCAATCCTTGCCCTTCGCTTCCTGACTGCCTGACGATTTGCCCTTGTTACTTGCCATCGCCATCAGCGTATCATGGCGTGAGTACCCAAGGAGAATGGCAAGCCATGATTCGGAATTCCTCACTGCTTAGCGCTGCCATGCTCCTGATTCCTCAGTTGGCTCGTTTTGTCTGGCGTGTATTACGCAATTTCCTGAAAAATCACGGCATCCTGCTGGCGGGCGGCGTGGGCTACAATATTTTGCTCTCCATTGTACCGCTGTTTGCTGTGCTCGTGGTGCTCTTAACCCAGGTAGTGGATCAGCAGCACCTTCTCAATGTGCTGGCCATTCAAGCTCGCCACATGGCCCCCGCGCACGCAGAGTTATTACTGGAAGCTGTTCGCAGCCTGCTCGATTCCCGCGATGTCATCGGCATTTTAAGCTTCCCCATTCTACTGCTGTTTAGCTCTTTTGCCTTTCGCATGCTGGAAGACGCGCTGGCCATCATTTTCCATGCGCCCGAGACACCGCACATCAAGCGCAGTCTCTGGGTATCGGTGATGCTGCCTTACGCTTTTATGGTGGTGCTGGGGGCGGCGCTTATGGTGCTTACCCTGGTCGTCACCCTGGCCAGCTCGCTCAATGCGCTGGTGATGATGTTATTCGAGCGGGAACTGCCCTTGGCAGGCTTTTCCGAGCCAGTGCTTAACCTGACCAGTTTCATCGGTGTTTTTCTGCTCTTTAGCGCAATTTATAAAGTGCTGCCGGTGGTACGCATCGCCTTACGCCGCGCGGTCGTCGGTGGCTTTGTGGCGGCACTGTTGTGGGAGGGCGTGCGGCTGTTACTGGTCTACTATTTTGCCAACCTTTCATTCGTGAATGCCGTATACGGTTCGCTGGCGGCGCTGGTGATCGTGCTGATTAGCTTGGAAGTCGGCGCCGTCATTTTGCTCCTCGGCGCTCAGGTGATTGCCGAGCTGGAACGCAACTCGCGCCTTGGCCTACCCTGGCACCTCGACCCAAGCCGCCAGCCCGTCACCCAGGTGGAATGAGCAACCTGGGCGCGGCTGAGCTAGTCTTTGAAATCGCATACCGCAAAACGACGCGACGATAAAACGCTACAAGAGGTGAGAACGATGACGTTGTTTGATCTAACCGGCCGTACCGCACTTATCACCGGTTCATCTGGCGGGCTTGGGCTCGCCATGGCACGTGGCCTGGCGCAATCCGGCGCGGCTATTATTCTTCATGGCCGCAATCAAGAAAAACTTGAAGCCGCTCGGGTCGCGCTGTCGGAAGAAGGCCATACGGTGCAAACAACGTCGTTTGATATTACCCATGAAGCCGCCATTGAGCAGGCGCTCGAAGCACTGAGCGCTGCGGGCGTCACTATCGACATCCTGGTCAATAACGCTGGCATGCAGCTACGCCGCCCACTCATGGAGGTCGAACTCGACCAGTGGGACACCGTCATCAAGACCAACCTGACCAGTACGTTTTTGTTGGGGCGTAACGTGGCGCGCCAGATGATCGAGCGCGGCAACGGCGGCAAAATCATCAATATCGGCTCGTTGATGAGCTCTGTCGCACGGCCGACCGTGGGCGCTTACACCGCTTCAAAAGGCGGCGTTCGCCTGTTGACCCAATCCATGGCCGCGGAATGGGCCGAGCACGGCATCCAAACCAATGCCATTGGCCCAGGCTACATGATCACGGAGATGACCCAGCCACTGGTCGATGACCCCAAATTCAATGAATGGATACTTGGCCGTACCCCCGCCAAACGTTGGGGCGTTCCCGAAGATCTCGTAGGTACCGTGGTATACCTGGCCTCCCCGGCATCGAACTACGTAAATGGCCAGATCATTTATGTGGATGGCGGCATGCTGGCGGTGATTTAGCCACTACCTCATTAGTCGCCGCCCATAAACCTAAAAACCGCCATTAGCTGGCGGTTTTTTTGTAAACATTTAGCAAGCTTTAGCCGGTCTTTTCTGTATGCTGCGGGCGCCGCTCATCCAGCATCCCTTTGTCGAGAATAAAGCGGATGATCTCTTCAAGCCCTACTCCGTCATACAGGTTGGTAAATACGAAGGGGCGTTCGCCACGCATTTTCTTCGAGTCGCGTTCCATCACGTCTAGTGACGCGTGCACATACTCGGCGATATCGATCTTGTTGATAATCAGCAGGTCTGACTTGGTGATGCCCGGCCCACCTTTACGTGGGATTTTATCGCCTGCGGATACGTCGATCACGTAGAGCGTCAGGTCGGAAAGCTCGGGGCTGAAGGTCGCCGAAAGGTTATCACCGCCCGACTCCACCATGACCAGTTCCAGCTTTGGGTGGCGCGTCTGGAGCTCATCGATGGCGGCCAGGTTCATTGAGGCGTCTTCGCGAATCGCGGTATGCGGACAGCCGCCGGTCTCTACGCCCAAAATACGATCCGCCGGGAGGGCGTCGTGCTTGAGCAAAAAGTCGGCGTCTTCACGGGTATATATATCATTAGTGACCACGGCGATATCGTAGTAATCCCGCAGCGCTAAACAGAGCTGCTTGAGCAGCGCGGTTTTGCCGGAGCCTACCGGGCCGCCCACACCAACACGTAAACAGTGAGTCATCGTTCTCTCCTCGTTAACTTCTAAGCTTTTCAATTTATGAGCTTTTTAACTTCTAAACAGGCGCGAATATTGCGTTTCGTGTAACGCACTGGCCAGGGCCAAGCCGGGCAGCACCGGGCCTAGCTCGTCATCTTCCAGCGTTAGCGCTTGATTGACAGCATCCACTAGCGCTGGGCGCAGTTGCTCAATCACGCGCTGGGCGGCGGTGTGGCCCAGCGGAAGCGCTTTACAGGCCACTGCCAGTTGGTTCTCTAGCCACGCCCAGGCAAAGCCCAGCAAGGTTTGGCGAACGGATACGTCACGCAAGTGAGCCGTGTAGGCAAATAGCGTCACATAGCCTGCCTGGGGCGGTAGCAAAGGCGTTAGTAAGTCTTCACTTGGCATTTGCTGATCGTTTGGCAATAAATCCAAGCTGCCCAGCAGGCGTTTAAGCGAGGCGCCTAGGCGGCTGTCTTCAGCGGCCAGCTCGGCGGTTTCCCGGGTGGCCGCCAGCCACTCATCCCATGCGGCAATCGATGGGCTATCCGCTTGGTCGAATGCTTCATGTAGCCGCGCCAGCACGGGCAGCTCGCAGCGGGTTAGGCCGTCTTCCAGTACGCCGCTTAACCACTCGGCAAGGCTCGCTTCATCGCGCACCCAGTCCAGCTCGAAGGCGCTTTCCAGGCCTTGGGAAAACGCAAAGGCCCCAATCGGCAGCGCGGGGCTCACCAACTGCATCAGCCCCAGCAGCGCCAGCTCGTCGCTTTGTCTTTCTAGTGCGTTAAGCTCAGTGGGCATGGTGGTGCTCATGCGTATGGTCATGATCGTGTGAGTGGTCGTGTGAATGACCATGACCGTGGGAATGCGCATGCCCGCCGCCCACTTGGTTATAGGCGCCTGGCTCGGGGTCGAAGGTGGCGTTGTGATGCTCTAGTTCGGCACCTAGCAGCTCGGCAAGCTCTTCCAGCACGTGATCTGGCGGGAAGCGCACCCAGCCGCCCTTTTCGTCTTCACCCAGCGCCAGCTGCACGTGGCGATTGCCCAGATGATAAGCCAGTCGCGCCAGGGGTAAGCCAGTACTTACTCGCGCGGTAACCACCGGCTCTACGGCGGCGCAGACACGTATCACTTCGCCACTTTCGGCTTTTAGGCCTTCGCCGCTGCGCAGCACCGGGCCGCGATCAAGAAACAGGCCCAGCTCGCGACCGCCATCGCTTTGGGCTTTTAAGCGCCCGCGAATACGCAGTTCAAAGGGCAGCGTCAGCGTGTCGCTGGCGGCGCTCTCGTCTACCGGCCCTAAACGTTCTATCAGTTTTAGCATTGCTATCGTCCCTTCGCTATCTCTGAGGCTGTGCCGCGGGTAGACCTACGAGAGGGCGCTGTGAATACCTCCCTGTACGCTACTTTTGCCATCTGACCGCCATGGATGGCGGAAATGCCGGAATTGTTGGGAACATTTTCCGGCCTTGGCAAAAGACCCTCTCTACGGCCTACCCCCGTCACCTCTACCTAATGGAATAGCCTCAATCAAAACAAGTGGTACCGCTGAGCCAGCGGGAGCTCGGTGGCGGGCTCGCAGGTTAAAATTTCACCGTCGCAGCGCACTTCGTAGGTTTGCGGGTCGACGGTCAAATCAGGGCAGGCGTCGTTGAGCTTCATATCCTGTTTGCGCACTTGCCGCACGTTTTTACACGCCGCCAGTTCGCTGTTTAGCCCCAAGGTCTCTTTTATGCCTGCATCCAAAGCGGCCTGGCTGACAAAACTGAGCCGGGTTTGGCTCGCTGCGCGGCCAAAGGCACCAAACATATAGCGGTAGTGAACCGGCTGCGGCGTGGGAATCGATGCATTTGGGTCGCCCATGGGCGCCGCTGCAATCATGCCGCCTTTGATCATCATCGCCGGTTTCACGCCAAAGAAGGCCGGTTTCCAAAGCACCAGATCCGCCAGTTTACCCACTTCGATGGAACCCACTTCGTGGGCGATACCGTGGGTGATCGCCGGGTTGATGGTGTACTTGGCGATATAGCGCTTGGCGCGGAAGTTATCGGCGCCCATCGCTTCGTCTTCCGGCAGCAGGCCGCGCTGCACCTTCATCTTGTGGGCGGTTTGCCAAGTGCGGCAGACCACTTCACCGACTCGTCCCATGGCTTGTGAGTCTGAGGCGATCATCGAGATCACGCCCAGGTCGTGGAGGATATCCTCGGCGGCGATGGTTTCGCGGCGAATGCGTGAGTCGGCGAAGGCCACGTCTTCGGGGATATTGGGGTCAAGGTGGTGACACACCATCAGCATGTCGAGGTGTTCGTCGATGGTATTGACCGTATAGGGCCGCGTTGGGTTAGTCGACGACGGCAATACGTAGGCCTTCGAGCAAGCGGTGAGAATGTCCGGCGCGTGACCGCCGCCCGCTCCTTCGGTGTGATAGGTGTGAATGCAGCGCTCTTTAAACGCGGCCAGGGTGTCTTCCACAAAGCCCGATTCGTTCAGGGTATCGGTGTGGATCGCCACCTGCACATCATAGGCATCCGCCACGTTCAGGCAATTATTGATCGAGGCAGGCGTGGTACCCCAGTCTTCGTGCAGCTTGAGGCCCATTGCACCCGCTTCTAGCTGGGCTTCTAGTGCTTCCGGCAGGCTGGCATTGCCTTTGCCTAGCAGGCCAATATTCATCGGCAGGTCGTCCACCGCCTGGAGCATTTTGCCAATGTGCCAAGCGCCTGGCGTGCAGGTGGTGGCGTTGGAACCTGTCGCCGGACCTGTGCCACCGCCGAGCATCGTGGTCACGCCGCTCATCAGCGCTTCTTCGACCTGCTGGGGGCAGATGAAGTGGATGTGGGAGTCGATGCCGCCCGCGGTCAGAATCTTGCCTTCCCCGGAGATAATTTCGGTGCCGGGGCCAATCACGATCTCCACATCGGGCTGTACGTCGGGGTTACCCGCCTTGCCAATCGCGGCGATACGACCTTTCTGAATACCCACGTCAGCTTTGACGATGCCCCACCAGTCCAGAATTAGCGCATTGGTGATGACCGTATCCATCACCGTGTCGTCAGCGCGCTGGCTTTGGCCCATGCCGTCGCGGATGACTTTGCCGCCGCCGAACTTCACTTCGTCGCCGTAGTGGGTGGCGTCTTTCTCGACTTCGATCCACAGCTCGGTATCGCCCAAGCGCACGCGGTCGCCTATCGTGGGGCCGTACATATCGGCGTAGGCTTGTCGGCTGATTTTGTTGGTCGGCTTCATTGTTTATCCCCCTCTAGCGCGCCCATCACATCACCCCGGAAGCCGTAAATTTCACGCTTGCCGACAAAGGGAATCAGCGTGACTTCACGGGTTTGGCCGGGCTCAAAGCGAATCGCCGTGCCGGCGGCCACGTCCAGGCGAAAGCCTCGGGATTTATCGCGATCGAACACGAGCGCTGGGTTGGCTTCGGCGAAGTGGTAGTGGGAGCCGATCTGAATCGGGCGGTCGCCGGTATTGGCCACTTCGACGCTAATCCGCTCACGCCCCACACACAGCTCGATATCACCCTCTTTTAATTGGTACTGTCCTGGAACCATTGGGCCGGGAATCATGATGCTCTCCTGGTTGCTGACAACTAGTTGATAGGTGTGTGGACAGTGACCAGCTTGGTGCCGTCGGGGAAGGTGGCTTCCACTTGCACTTCGTCGACCATCTCGGCGACGCCCTCCATCACATCGTCACGGCTAAGAATCTCGCGGCCGTAGCTCATCAAATCAGCCACGCTGCGGCCATCCCGGGCGCCTTCCATAATCTCGAAGCTAATCAGCGCCACCGCTTCGGGGTAGTTGAGCTTTAAACCACGTGCTTTGCGGCGCTCGGCCAGTTGGGCGGCAGAGAAGAGCAGCAGCTTGTCTTTGTCTCTTGGGGTTAATTCCATGGGGCGTTTCTCCAGCAATCTATTCGATTAGGTTAACCAAATACGCGGTGTGTGGGCGTCTCGCTCGATCCATAGGGGGCGCAAAAGTTGCCAAGCCTGCTCGCATAATGCCCAGGCTTCATTACGCGCGTTACCCAAGTAGCGTAGTAGTAGCACGCCATGGCGGACGGTCACCGCCCAGCGTGCGTTATCCGGCAGCGCTTCACGCAAGGCTTCAATCGCCGCAGGCGCGTCGGCAATCCCCACCGCCCAGAGCGTGGCCTGCACCGTGGCACCACCCTGCCCCCAGCGCCCAACAAAGCGTGGGTGAAGTGGGTCTAACGGTTGGCGCTCTAACCACAGCGGCTTGCCGTCCAGGGTTAAACGGAAGTGTTGCTCAATGCGGCCTGAAATGTAGGGTAAATCGCTCGCCGGGCGGCCCAGCGCCATCACTTCCCAGCCCAGGCAGCGGGCGCTGCCGTGAAGATCAATCTGGGTGCGCTGCTCACCTTTCGAGCCATCAAAGGCGATGGTTTCCTGTGGCAGCCATTCCAGAGTGGCGCCATCTTCAACGCTTAACCGGGTGTGCTGAGCCCACGCCACGCCCTGGCTGTCGGCTTTATAGAGTTTATTGGCGGCAGGCGTTGTGAGTAGCGCATGGGCACCGCGCTCGACATGCGCGTTAATGGTGAGCGCATCGCCGCTGACCAAACCGCCCGGTGGGTGCAGCACGTACACATGGCACGCCTCACTGCGCCCTTCCGGGTAGAACGGCCGCTGCACCCGCAGCGGCCCCTGGTGGCGCGCCTGCACCATGCGGGTAACGCCATCGCGCTGGGCAAACCGCAGATCTAGCGATGCCGCCCAGTGGCGGCCCTGGTCAAAGCGGTGGCCGGAGGCAAGGGGAGATTTTGCGATATCGCATAGCATCATAATTAGCTATCGCTTCCTGTCAGTAAGCCGTTCGCTAATTAGTGCAATTAATGCGCCAAAATGGTGAAAGGCGCAGAGCCGTGTACTTTTTCAAGTACACATCCGTTATACAAGGTAGCCGTCGCCAAAAAATGCACCAAAAAAGATCAAAAAGAGTCTTAATGGCACCAAAAAAGAGCGCCCGCCTGGCTAACAGTAGAAGGAAGGTAGTGGCCCGTCTCAGGGTGACGGGCATAGAGGGTAAATAGGTGTGGATAACTTAAACCGTCAAGTGCTGCTTAATCAGCTCGTTAGATAGCTCACTGATCTCGCCTTTGGCGACGGGGCGGCCTCGATCCATGATCACAAAGCGGTCGGCGTACTTACGGGCAAAAGGCAGCTTCTGCTCCACAAGTAGCACCGTGAGACCATCCTCGTTGATCAACTGGCGAATCACTTGCCCAATCTGGGCGACGATATTGGGCTGAATACCCTCCCCCGGCTCGTCCAAAATCAGCAGTTTGGGCTCAATCACCAGCGCACGGCCAATCGCCAGTTGCTGCTGTTGCCCGCCGGATAAATCACCGCCACGGCGGTTTTTCATCTCTTTCAGCACCGGGAACAGCTCGTAAACCCGCTCGGGGATTTTCTTCAGCCCATCGCTTCGGGCGGCTAGGCCAGTGCGCAGGTTCTCCTCTACGGTCAGCAGCGGAAATATCTGCCGCCCTTGTGGCACGAAGCCAATCCCCAACCGCGAGCGAGCTTCAATGGCTTTTTTAGTCAGTTGGATCTCGCCGGTCTCGGCGGTGTAGCGCAGCTCACCGCTTTTGACCGCCACTTCACCCATCACGGCTTTCAGCAGCGTGGTTTTACCCACGCCGTTGCGCCCCATTACGCAGGTACACTGCCCGGCGGGCACTTCAAGATCCAAATCCCACAGGGTGTGGCTTTCGCCGTAAAACTGGTTGAGCTTCTCAATGGCTAGCATCAGGCGGCCTCCTCGTCATCGGTACCCAGGTAGACTTCAATGACTTTAGGGTCGTTGGAGACTTGATCCATGGTGCCTTCCGCCAGCACGCTGCCTTGGTGCAGCACAGTCACTTGGCGAGCAATGGAGCGCACAAAGCCCATATCGTGCTCGACCACCACCACCGACTGCTTGCCTGCAAGGCCGGTGAGCAACTCGGCGGTGCGCTCCATCTCTTGCTCGGTCATACCCGCGACAGGCTCATCCACCAGCAGTAGACGCGGGCGCTGCATCAGCAGCATGCCGATCTCCAGCCACTGTTTCTGGCCGTGGGAAAGAATGCCTGCGGGCTGATGGCGCAGTGCCGTCAGGCCGATGGTTTCCAGCACTTCATCGATGCGGTCTTTGATCTCGCCGGTCATGCGGGCAGTTAAGGTGGGAAAAATCCGCTTGTCAGCCGCCATGGCCAGTTCCAGGTTTTCAAACACCGATAGCGCCTCGAAGACCGTCGGCTTTTGAAACTTGCGGCCAATGCCCAGGCTGGCGATATCGGGCTCGTTCATATGCAGCAGGTTGTGGCGGCTGCCGAACCATACGCTGCCGCTATTGGGCCGGGTTTTGCCGGTGATGATATCCATCATGGTGGTTTTGCCCGCCCCGTTAGGGCCGATAATGCAGCGCAGTTCACCGTCGTTGATGGTCAGGTTGAGGTTATTGATGGCTTTAAAACCATCGAAGCTCACGGTGACATCTTCCATATAGAGAATCGGCCCGTGGCGAACGTCCACCGGTGAAGCTTGAGGCGCCATAAAATCGAACACCCGGTCACGCTGGGTCAGCGATTGCAGCAAACTCATGCGGAGGCCTCCTTGGATGTCTGTGGTTGGTCAGGGTTAGCCGAATCATCGCGCTTACGGCGCTTGAGGTAGCCAAACAGCCCCGCCACCCCTTTGGGCAGAAACACCGTGACCAGTACGAACATCGCGCCCAGCGCAAATAGCCAGGCATCGGGCATAACGCCGGTAAAGATGGTTTTGGCGTAGTTGACCAAGATGGCGCCAATCACCGCGCCATACAGCGTGGCGCGACCGCCCAGTGCTACCCACAGCACAATCTCAATGGAGAAAATCGGTGAGAACTCGCTGGGGTTGATAATCCCCACTTGCGGCACGTAGAGCGCCCCCGCCAGGCCCGCCAACATCGCCGAGACCACAAACACAAAAAGCTGAAAGCGCTCGACCCGGTAGCCGAGAAAGCGCGTGCGCGCTTCGGCGTCACGGGTGGCCACGCTCACCCGGCCCAGCTTGCTGGTGACAATCGCACGGCACAGGATAAAGCCCAGCGCCAGCGCAACGCCGGTGGCCAGGAACAGTCCCAAGCGTGTGGCGTCACTACGTAAGTCAAAGCCGACGATTTCGCGGAAGTCAGTCAGGCCGTTATTACCGCCGAAGCCCATCTCGTTGCGGAAGAAAGCTAGCATCAAGGCAAAGGTCAGCGCCTGAGTAATGATCGACAGATACACCCCGGTCACCCGCGAGCGGAACGCCAAGAAGCCGAACACCAGCGCCAGCAGCCCAGGCGCCAGCAGTACCATGGCAAAAGCGAACCAGGCCATATCGAAGCCGTGCCAGAACCACGGCAGGCTGTCCCAGTTTAGGAACACCATAAAATCGGGCAGCACCGGGTGGCCGTAGGTGCCGCGGTCACCAATTTGGCGCATCAGGTACATGCCCATGGCGTAGCCGCCGATGGCAAAAAAGGCACCGTGCCCCAGGCTTAAAATGCCCAAATAGCCCCACACCAGGTCCACCGCCACGGCAAGCAACGCGTAACTCAGGTACTTACCAAACAGGTTGACGGTATAGGCCCCCACATGCAGCGGATTCCCCGGTGGCACTGCCACGTGCAAAATGGTCACTAGCGCCAATGCGGCCAGTAGCACACCCAGAAATATCTGTGTGGAGCGTTCACTGAACGGGCGTGTTAGCCAAAAATTCGTCGATGATTCGGTCGTTAAAGACATCGTTTAGCCCTCCGCAGCCCGGCCCTTCTGCGGGAAGAGTCCACGCGGGCGTTTTTGAATGAATAGGATGATGAAGACCAGCACGATAATTTTGGCCAACACCGCGCCTGCCCATGGTTCCAGCACTTGGTTGATCACCCCCAGCGATAGGCCAGCCACCAGCGTGCCCCACAGATTACCCACGCCGCCGAACACCACCACCATGAAGGAGTCGATGATGTAGTTCTGCCCCAGGTTAGGGCCTACGTTGGTAAGCTGGGAGAGCGCGACACCGGCAAGCCCGGCCACACCCGAACCTAATGCAAAGGTCATGATATCGACGCGAGTCGCGCGAATGCCCATGGAGCGTGCCATGGCGCGGTTCTGGGTCACAGCACGTACCTCTAGCCCCAGCCGGGTGCGGCGCATAATCAGCATCAAGCCGGCAAACACCACCAGGGCAAAGCCAAGCACGTACATGCGGTTGAGCGTCAGCGACAGCGCATCATTCACCACCAATGAACCACTCATCCACTCGGGGGTGATGACGGTACGGTTGAGCGGTGAAATCACCGTGCGCACCAGCTGCTGCAAAATCAGGCTGATACCGAAGGTGGCTAGCAGGGTTTCCAGCGGACGGCCTTTGAGGAATTGAATCACGCCCCGTTCGATCGCTACGCCCGCTAAGGCGGCAACCATAAAGCCTGCGGGAATCGATAGAATCAACGCCAAACCCGGCTGGCCGGGCATCAGTTGCTGCATCGCCCAGGTGGTGTAGGCGCCCAGCATCATCAGCTCGCCGTGGGCCATGTTGATAACGCCCATGACCCCGAAGGTAATCGCCAAGCCAATGGCGGCCAGCACCAGCACCGAACCCAGGCTCAAACCGAAATAGAGGGTTTCCAGGCCGCGATTGAGCTTAAGCTGCTGCTCGATACCCGCCAGGGAAGCGGCAGCGGCATTGGCGACGACCGGATCATCACTGCTGGCTGCCCGGCTTAACGCTACACGCGAACGCGGGTGCAGGCTGCCATCCAGCGCTTCAATACCCGCCATTTCACCCGCTTCAGCGCGGTAGATCGCCACGGCTTGAGTTAGCCGGTAGCGCACCTGCTCGTCCTCTTCCTGTTCGATCAAGTCATCAAGCGTGGGCACCAACTCGCCGTCTACTTCACCTAGCAGGCGCTCGGCCGATGTACGGCGGCGTTCCACGTTAGGCGAGTAGAGGTCAACGACCGCGATGGCACTGCGCAGCTGATTGCGCAGGTTGTTGTTGATGCCGATTCGCTCCAGGTCACGGCGGGACATTTCACCCAGCGCTTCGCCGGTCAGTACATCGGCTACCGGCCAGTCGCGGCCGCGGTTTTCCAATACCAGTACAAAGCGGCCGTCTTCGGTGCGCTGTAGGCGGCCATCCAGCAAGGCCTGCAGCCAATCACGAGCGCGCTCATCGTCACTTTGCAAAATCGCGGTGATGGCTTCGCCTTTGGCGGTGTAGGACTCAACGTCCAGTGCTTCTAGCAATTCAAGGGCGGCACTGTCGTTAGCGCCCGTATTGTCAGAACCAGCGTTGTTAGCGGTGTCTGTTTGTGCCTGCGCGGTGAGGGTGGCCCCCAACAGCAGGAAGCAGAGCAGCGCCAAGGAAAGGAAACGCCTCATGGGGTTCTTCCTTTGGTTATTTAAAAACGGTTATCTAAGAGGGAAAGATAGCGTGCTCCTTGCCGCGCCAACCTCGAACCACGGCGCGGCAAGGGAGTTGATGCCTTACTCAGCGAGTGCCGCTTCGGCTTCTTCTGCTGCGGTGCTGCCACCGCACGAGCCGTTAACGACGTTAAAGTTGCCGCACTCCATCGGCTTGCGCCAATCGGCAATCAGGTCACGCGAGCCAGGCAGGTAGTCAGACCAAGCATCGCCAGCCACGGTAGACGGCGTCTGCCACACGATGTCGAACTGGCCGTTGTCCTGAATCTCACCGATCAGCACAGGTTTGGTGATGTGGTGGTTGGGCATCATCGCCGCATAGCCGCCGGAGAGGTTAGGCACGGTGACACCAATAATGGCGTCTTTCACCGTATCGACATCCGTGGTGCCCGCTTTGCGAACCGCTTCGGCCCACATATTGAAGCCGATGTAGTGCGCTTCCATGGGATCGTTGGTGACGGCCATATCGTCGCCGGTGTACTCGATCCAGGCATCGATAAAGTCGTAGTTGTCGTCGTTATCGACGCTCATGAAGTAGTTCCAGGCAGCCAAGTGGCCCACTAGCGGCGCGGTATCGATACCGGTCAGTTCCTGCTCACCCACCGAGAAGGCGATGACCGGAATATCGGCCGCATCGATGCCCTGGTTGGAAAGCTCGGTGTAGAACGGCACGTTGGCGTCGCCGTTCACGGTCGATATCACCGCAGTTGGTTTGCCCTCTTCACCGAAACGGCGAATTTCCGCCACGATGTTCTGCCAATCGGAGTGACCGAACGGCGTGTAGTTGACCATGATGTCCTCATCCGCGATGCCGTGCTCATCCTTGAGGAACGCTTCGAGGATACGGTTGGTGGTGCGCGGGTAGACATAGTCGGTACCCACAAGCGCAAAGCGCTCGATACCCACTTGATTGATCAAATATTCAACCGCAGGAATCGCCTGCTGGTTAGGTGCCGCACCCGTGTAGAAGACGTTTTCAGATGACTCTTCGCCTTCATACTGCACCGGGTAGAACAGCAGGCCGTTGAGTTCCTCAACGACGGGCAGTACCGATTTACGCGATACCGAGGTCCAGTTACCGAAGATGACGTCGACCTCTTCCTGGGCCAGCAGCTCACGGGCACGTTCGGCAAACAGCGGCCAGTTAGACGCCGGGTCAACCACCACGGCTTCTAACTGACGGCCTAGCAAACCACCAGCTTCATTCTGCTGTTCGATAAGCATTTCGACGGTGTCTTTCAGAACAGTTTCGCTAATCGCCATGGTGCCGGAGAGGGAGTGCAGGATACCGACTTTGATGGGGTCATCGTCTTGGGCGATGGCCTGGGTGCTGGCCCCCATGACCGCGGCGGTGAGTAGCGCGGTGGCGAAACGGCCAGGCGAGCGGCTTGAGCGCGCTTGTTGTTGGTAAGAGAGCGTCGAGCGAGTATGGGTATTGTGCTGCAATGTGGTCACTTGAACCTCCTTGCACCCCTTATCTCTGGGGCTTGTTTATTGGCTTCGTATTCAAGGAGCCGGTTGGAAACTCCTCAATACGTCCACTAGCCATTAATACCTGCAAGGGGTGCGCCAGTTTGGCACAAAGTCCATTTTAAATTACTTAATCAATTACTTAGCAGTCTTAAATTATTCTCAAATATAACCCCATGCACCAATATACAGCGCAAAAAGGCGACTAAAGCACGCCATCAATGCACCAATAAGTTTCAGTGCACCATATGGGCGCTCTGGTCTTTTTGTATTCTGGTTAATTACTTAATACTTACTGATCAGTTACAAACGACAAGGTCAACACAACACAGTTTTGACGGCTTCTATTGACGGCTTCTAAAGGTATTGTAAATAAAAAACGGGGCGCCAACTTTCGCCGACGTCCCGTTGTTCAAGATTGATCTATTTAAGTATCAATCGCTTTCAGGCGAGCCTGAAGAGGGTGTTTTTCCCTTCATCCCACGACGTAGGAGAGGACCCACAATATAAGGCAAGATCAAGCCCAATCCAGCAAAGACCCAAAGGCCGATAGCCAGGCCGCTATCCCAAAGAATCATCCAGTCGCCGTCGGAGATATCCATGGCATGGCGCAGGTTCTTCTCCATCTCAGGCCCCAGCAACAAGCCAAGAATCACTGGCACCAGCGGAATCTCAAGCTTGCGCAGAACGTAACCGCCCACCCCAAAGGCCACCATGAAGTAGAGGTCAAAGATGGTGTTACTGATCGAGTAGATACCCACGAAGGCAATCATCGTGACGATTGGCAGCAGGTACATGGGTGGTACGGACAGCAGTTTGACGAAGATGCCCACCAACGGAATGTTAAGGATCAGCAGTAAGAAGTTACCAATCAACAGCGCCGCGATCACGCCCCAGACGATGTCGGCATTCTGGGTGAACATCAACGGTCCTGGGGTGATATTCAACGAAATCAGCAGCGCTAGCAGCACCGCTGTCGTGCCGCTACCCGGCACACCCAGTGTCAACATAGGAACCAAAGCACCGCTGGACGCGCCATTGTTACCCGCTTCAGGCGCCGCCACACCGCGCGGGTCGCCTTGCCCAAAATAGCCTTTCTTACCCAACACACGTTTTTCAAGGGTATAGCTGATGAAGCTACCCAACGAAGCACCGGCACCCGGTAGCACGCCGGCAACAAACCCCAGCACCCCGCCACGGAAACTGGTGGGTAGAATGTCGCGGATATCCTTCCAAGAGAGAGAAAGCTTGTTGACCTTCATCTTCTCCTTACCACCGCCAGCACGCTCCTCAATGAAGAACAACAGCTCGGAAATGGCAAACAGACCGACGATAGCAATAATGAAGTCGACACCTTCAAAGAGTTCAAGCACGCCGAAGGTGTAGCGCTGAACGCCGGTATTGTCGATACCCACCGTAGCGATCATTAGACCAATACAGGCGGCAACCACTGTTTTGATAGGGTTTTTGCCGGTGATGCCGCCTAAGGTAGCGAACGCCAGCAGGAAGAGCGCGAAATATTCTGCCGGACCGAACGTCAGGGCGAAATTAGCCAGCAGTGGCGCCAGCAGAATCAAACCAATAGTGGCGATTAGACTACCAATAAAGGAGGCGACGGCAGAGATTGCCAGTGCCTCGGAAGCCTTGCCTTTCTGGGCCATGGGATACCCGTCAAGACAGGTCATCATGGCCGGTTCATCGCCGGGAATATTCAACAGAATCGATGAAATACGCCCACCGTACATGGCACCCGCATACACGGAGGTCAGCATAATCAGGGCGGTTTCTGGTGCGAGTCCCAAACTGAACGCCAGCGGAATCAGGATGGCCACACCATTGGCTGGGCCTAATCCCGGCAAGGCGCCGATCAAGGTGCCTAGAAAAGCACCCAGCAAGGCGAACATTAGGTTATGGGGCTGCAGAGCAACGCCAAAACCATCCATCAAATAACCTAGAGTTTCCATTAGTTCATCTCCAGGAATGACAACAGACCCAGCGGCAAGGCGAGATCAAGTGCAAAACTGAACAGGAAGTACACTACCACTGCCGAGACTGCCCCAGTCATGTAAGCATTGGTCGGGCGAGCCCCCATTCGCCAGCAAAGCGTCCCCACCGCCAACGTGGTGCTAATAATGAAGCCCAGCGGCTGAAGCAGCATGGCGTAAAAGATCAGCACCACCACGGCGATAATTAGCTCGACACCCGTACGGCTCCAAGGCCAGGCGTTGTCGGGATCAGGGCGTACAATCAAATAAAGGCTGGAAATTGCCAGCACCACGGCCAGCAACTTCGGAAAAGTGTCAGGGCCGACGGCTTCGGCCCCACCAAACGGTTCCGGGAACTGAGTCGCGGCCCAGCCGTACGCGACGGCCAGGACGATCATCAGGACCCCAAAGATGCGGTCGTTAAAGGTCATTATTGAATTAGCCCAATATCTTTAGAAAGCTGCTCAATGTCATTGATCTGGTTAAGTACGAATTCTTCAAACTCACCAGCGGTCATGTGGAAAGGCATCAAACCGTTCTGTGTCATGACACTCTGCCACTCTTCACTTTCATAAATAGTGTCCATGGCATCGGTCCAATACGCTTGCGCTTCTTCGGAGACATCCGCAGGCATATAAAAGCCGCGCCAGTTGGGGCCAATGGCGTCGATGCCTTGCTCACGGGCGGTGGGGATGTCAGCCAAGTCACCAGGCAGACGCTCTTCAGAGAGAACCGCCAGGACGCGCAAGTCGCCGGATTCCATAAACCCTTGGGCTTCGGTGATATCACCGGTAAAGGCGTCCACGTGGCCACCGATCACCTGGGTTAATGCTTCGCCACCATTGTTGTATGACAGGTAGGCGATGCGCGGAAGGTTCTCGACATCGGCTGCCTGAGCAGCGATCAGCACTTTGAGATGATCCCAACCGCCTTTAGCGCTACCGCCAGCGAACTTAACACTGCGCGGATCTTCCTTGAGCGAGTCCATCAGTTCATTGAGGTCATCGATCTCGGAATCAGCGGCCACGGCGATAATTCCGTAATCCGCCCCTAGCGCTCCGATCCAATTGACCTGATCGGCAGTCAACCCTGGGAATTGCCCTTGGGCCAGACGAGTGGTCGTGGCGGTAGACGCGGCAACCAGTAGGTGGTCGTCGCCGGCGCGCTTGCTGACAGTATGGGCAAACGCGACACCACCACCGGCGCCAGCCATGTTGATGGTTTGCACGTTCGCCGGAACCAAATCAAGTTCCTGCATGACGTTACCTACGCTGCGGCAGGTAAAATCCCAGCCGCCACCCGGATCAGACGGCGCAATACACTCCACCTTTCCTTCTGGCTCGAAGGCTGCAGCGGTACTAGCAAAAGTGGTAAGCGTCGCTAACGGAAGGGCCAGCAACGTTAAATACTTAAAGGAAGGCTTAATGATCATGGCGTTCTCCACGTGTCAGTGTTGTTGTATGGGGCGTCTTATTGTGAGACTGCACGCCGCGAACGTTAGAAGACCGCTACCCTGACCGACAAGCTTGTGCGCATAAAAGACAAAAAGTTCTTTAAGAGCATTTTGTTCATTTTGTTCACGCCTGCTAGCTCACAGCACTTTCTTATAGAGAATCTAGCCAGTCATGTGCCGCCTTCAACAGCCGATAGCGACGTTCGGGCCGCCCTACGTCACCATAGCCCAGCTCAGCACTTACCGCCTGCTCGGCAACTAGATATTCTAAATAGCGGCGCGCGGTGGAGCGGCTAGCCCCCATGATGCGCGCCATTTGCATGGCGGTAAGGGAGTCATGGGCCTCAGCCAGGGCATCAATCACCCGGCGTAGCGTCAGCCGGTCAATGCCTTTAGGCAGTGCTTGAGATAGTGACTGGCTTTTTGCTCGCGACGCCTCGCCTGGCTGTAAGCGCGCCAGCACATGATCCAACTCGTCTTGATTCATCTCGGCACGATTGGCAAGCGCTTCACGCTCGCGGCGAAAGCGGGTCAGCATTTGGGCCATCCGGGCGGCTTCAATGGGCTTGATCAGGTAATCAAATACCCCGCCACGCAGCGCCTCGCTGATGGTTTCCACTTCGCGTGCAGCAGTGACCATGACGATATCCACATGCACATAGTCACGCCGAATCGCCCACAGCAGCTCCAAGCCTTCGACATCGGGGAGGTAGGCATCTAACAAAATCAATTGGATGTTAGCGGCGTGTTCCGCCATCAGCGTTTTGGCTTCGCTGCCATTGCGCGCCATGCCCACCACATAAAAGCCTTCGCTCTGCTCAATAAACGCCCTGTGGATATCGGCAATGCGAAAGTCGTCTTCAACGACCAAAATACCGTATTGCCTATCAGACATCGCGTTTCCCCTCGCCGCTATGGCCACTGTTTTTGGAATTGTTATTGAGTTCGTCGTTGAGACCGTCTTTGAAATAATCGTTAAGATCGCTATCTGGGCTATTTTGGCATAGCGAGCGGTCAAGCACGGCGATAAAGCACGCCCCGCCCAGCTCACTCTCTTCCAGGGTAACAGCACCGCCATATTGACGGCAGAGCCTGGCGACCAACGCTAGGCCAATACCTTGGTGCTTGCCCGTTTTGGTCGAAAAACCTTCTTGGAAAATCGTTTCGGCGAGTTCAGTAGGCACCCCTGGCCCATTATCCTCGACTTCGATCAAGAGTTGTTCGCCCAGGTCGGTGAAAAATAGCCGCACGCTGGGGTCTTTTCCAGCCCCATGCAGGGCGGCATGGCAGGCGTTATCGAGCAGGTTTCCCACTACGCTCATCAGCACCTCTTGGCCGGTGGGCGTTAGCGGGCAGGAGAGCGAACTTTGCTCGTCGATTTCCAGCGCTACGCCTAACTCACGCGCGCGGGTGAGTTTACCCAGTAACGTGCCGCTGAGCACGGCATCGGCCACGTTGCGCATTAAAAAGCTCATCTGCGCCTGGGCACGCTCGGTCTCCTGATGGATCAGCGCCAAGGCTTCCTCGATACGCTGTAACTGCAGCAACCCCGAGATGGTGTAGAGCTTATTGGAAAACTCATGGGCCTGGGCACGCAGCATGTCCACGTCACGGCTGGCCTGGGTCAACGCATGGGAGAGGTCGACTATCTCACGGCGGCTACGGAAGGTCGCTACCGCCCCTTCAATCTCTCCCTCGTGCAAAATCGGCACCCGATTAACCACCACCGGGTGGTCACCTAGCCACATCTCCTGGTCAAATTCCTGTTCACCGCGCCTGAGCACCTCTAGCAATCGCGAATTGGGCACCACCTCACGAATGGGTTGCCCTAACAGCACATGCTCGTCGTCCAGGCTGAGAAAGCGCCGCGCCTGCTGGTTGACCAGGGTAATATGGCCTTCGCGGTTAACCGCCAAAATGCCCTCATGGATCGACTGCAAAATGGCCTCTTTTTCCATCGCCAGCCGTGCAATTTCATAGGGCTCCAAGCCTAGAATGACCTTTTTCAGGTGCTGCGATAACCAGTAAGCTCCCGCAAAGCCCAAGCAGATCATCAGCGCCACCAACACCCAGCCAAAGCTGTTATAGCGCGCCACGTCCATCTCGACCCGATCCATCATAAAACCGACAGACACCAGGCCAATGATATTGCCCTCTTCATCCCAGATAGGGGCTTTGCCACGCATGGCGGTGCCCAGTGAGCCGGTCGCCTCGGAGACATAGAACTGACCATGGATCAGCGCTTGGTCATTGTCCCCGCCCACCATCGGTTGCCCGATGCGTTCCGGCACGGGATGCGAGTAGCGGATGCTCTGGGCATTACCTACCACCACATAACGCGCCCCGGTTTCATGGCGTACGCGCTCTGCCAGCGGCTGGATAATAAAAGCGGGGTTAGGGATATCAAACGCATTGATAATTTGCGGCATTGACGCCACCGTTTTAGCTACCGCCAGCGCTCGCTCGCCCATCTGCTGGCTAATGATTTCGGCCTTGCGAAGATTGAGATACGTGCCCTGTGCCAGTAGCATTCCCGCCAACAGCAGCCCAACGAGCAGCATTACCTGCAGGCGGAAACTGCGTTTATACCAACTGCGCCTGGCGCGGGTACGGCGCCAGCGCTGCAGGTCAGCGAGGGTTCGGGGGCGAGAAGCGCTCATAGATAGACTCAAAATACATGATCGCACCATTATGGCACGCGCCAGCAAACGACGTTAAACGCCAGCACGCCCTGTCATCATTCGCTGATATAATGCTCGATTGCCGAAACCAAGGAGGGAGATAGTGGCTACTGTTTCGAGAATCTTTCGATGGATACTTTTGCTGACCTGCTGGCCACTGTGGCTAAATGTGGCTTATGCCAATCCATTTTACGCCCCTCCGCCGCCCCAGGAAGATGCTCCCGTATTCAGTGGCGACGCTGAGCTTGGTTTTACCCATCTGTCGGGCAATACCAACAGTCAAACCTTGATCGGCAAAACACGGCTAACGTGGTTAACCGGTAAATTCACTTACTCTCTGCGCGGTGAAGTACGCACCGTTAGTAAGGATGATGAAACCAGCGCTGAGCAGTACTTAATCGCAGGGCGCGAGCGCTATGAGCTCGAAGGCCCCCACTATCTGTTTGGTTTTGCCCGCTGGGAGAAAGATCGCTTTGCCGGTTACGACCAGCAGTTGTCAGCGATTGGTGGCTACGGACGGCAGATTTTGGAGAACGAAACCCATACGCTCTCCCTGGAAGCGGGCCCGGGTTATCGCCATGATCGGCTGCGCGACTACGACGATGAGCGCTTGATGGTGACCTACACTGCACTGGATTATCGTTGGGGCTTTTCTGACTACGCGGATATCGAGCAGGAAATGTCGCTTGAATATACTAGCCAAAACATCACCTCCCGATCGCTAACGGCCCTTACTGCCCGACTCAATTCAAAGCTGTCGCTGCGACTCTCCCACGAAATCAAGCACAACTCCCAACCACCCGATGACACCAGTGAGCGCACGGATAGCACCACCAGTGCATCGCTGCTTTATCGTTGGTGAGCCCTTACATAGCGCCTAGCGATTTTGACCGCGGTGCGCCCAGCCGGTCATGCGCTTTTCCAGTTGGGCAAACAGTTCGTACATCACCATCGCCATGGCGCTGATAACCAGTAGCCCGGCGAAGACCAATCCCATCCGCATTTGCGAGCCTGCGCTCATCATCAGGTAGCCAATACCTTGATTGGAAGCAACCGTTTCTGATACCACGGTGCCTACGAAGGCCAAGGTAATCGCCACTTTTAGCGAGGCAAAAAAATACGGCAGCGAGCGCGGCAGGCCTACTTTAAGCAATACGTCCATACGCCGCGCGCCCAGCACTCGCAGGACATCTTCCATTTCAGGTTCCAGCGTCGCCAGGCCGGTAGCCACATTGACCACAATGGGAAAGAAGCAGATTAAAAACGCGGTGAGAATGGCAGGCACCGAGCCGATTCCAAACCAGACGACCAGGATGGGCACGAACGCCACTTTGGGAATGGCATTAAAGCCCACTAGAAGCGGATAGCAGGCGTTATACAGAAAGCGCGACGAACCGATAATAAACCCCAACACCAGCCCCACCGCAACACCCAAACCAAAGCCGATGAGCGTGGTCCAGAAGGTTTGCCAGGAGTGCATGGCGATAGGGCCGGCATATGTCACCAGCGCCTGGGCGGTTTCCATGGCACTCGGGAAGATAAAGCTGGGCACGTCAAACACGCGTACGGTCACTTCCCAGATAATGACCAGTGCCACCACCGCGATCCACGGCGCTAATCGTTCAATGAGCGGGTTATTTTTCGTCATAAGTGCGCCTTTCATCTGGTGCCGGGTGCTTTTATTAAGTGCTGCGAACTTCACCAATCTGAGCCCGCAGCGCCTGAACCAGATCAATAAAGGGTTTTTGGTAGGTGGTTTCCAGCGCACGGGGGCGCGGCAACTCGATTTGGCGCCGCTCGATTACCCGACCGGGGCGTCGGCTCATGATGTAAACCGTATCGGCCAGAAATGCCGCCTCTCGCAAGTCGTGAGTGACCAGCACCACCGTGAAGCGCTGCGCCTCCCATAGGTCGCGTAACACGCACCACAGCTCTTCACGGGTAAACGCATCTAGCGCACCAAAGGGCTCATCCAGCATAAGTAGACGCGGTTGGTGAATCAGCGCCCGGCAGATCGATGCCCGCTGCTGCATACCGCCAGAAAGCTGCCAGGGGTACTGATCTTCGTAACCCTCAAGCCCCACGGTTTTGAGTAGCTTACGTGCCCAGCCAACGAACTCCTCACGACGTTTACGAAACTGATGGCGGTAAGGTTTTACGATCTCCAGCGGCAGTAAGACGTTATCCAGCGTGGTACGCCAGGGCAGCAGATTCGCGTTTTGAAACGCCATGCCCGATATTTTCAGCGGCCCACTAACCGGCTCGCCATCCACTTTTACAGCCCCGGTAGTGGGCGCATGCAACCCGGTACACAGTTTCATAAACGTCGACTTGCCGCAGCCCGAGGGACCCACGAAAGCGACGAACTCGCCTTCGTGGATACTCAAGTTGATATCTTCGATGGCATTACCCGATGCATCATAGGCAAGGCTGACGTCATCAAAGCTGACGAATGCTGCCGACATGCTTATTCACCTTCTGCCGAAAACAGCATGCGCTCTTCCTGGGAGGGTAAAAAGCGGGCGTTAAAGACTTGCTCTGACGACGGTACTGAGGGCAGGTCATAGGCGTCGGCCACTAGTTGAATAGCTTCCTGCAGACGCGCTTCATCCACCCCGCCTACGCCATGCTCGCGTGCATCGGGGGTATCGACGACACTATCCAAAGCAAGCTTCAGGCGCCGCGTCTCCATCTCTACATCGATTAGTCCATCGCGATTTTTGACGTACTCAATAGCGGCGTCAGGATCGGCAATGGTCTCACCCAGAGCACGGTTGAAGGCACGGAGGAAGCCTTGCACGGCATCAGGATTAGCTTCGGCGAAGGATTCGCTGGCGATAATCGCGTTCCCATAGAGCGGCACGCCGTAATCGGGAAATGGCATAATAGTGAGCTCCTCTTCACTCATGCCTCGCTCTTCAAGGTTGAGCAGGCTCGTGAAGTAGAAGCCGGTAATGGCATCTACATCGCCTCGCGTTAACAGGGTTTCCCGCAGCGTCGGGTCGACGTTCTGCCACTCTACCGCATCGGCTTCAAGATCATTAGCCGCGGCAAACACGCCCCAGGCGCGGTAGCCGGTATCAAAAGCGGGGGCGGCGATGGTTTTACCGGCCAAGTCAGCAGGGCTATCGATACCGCTCTCTTTACGCGCAAACACCGCGGCGGGTGTGCCGTCATAAACGATATAGACGCCCTGTATACCCGGCCCCTCAGGGTTTTCAGCCAGAAACTCGATCAGCGCATTGAGATCGCCAAAGCCCATCTCATAGGCCCCGGATGCAACACGGTTAATCGCCCCCGCGGAGCCACTGCCAGAGTCAATTTGTACATCCAGCCCCTCGTCGGCGAAGTACCCCTTCTCGGCGGCCATCAAAAATGGCGCCGAAGGCCCCTCAAACCGCCAATCCAGCTGAAAACGTATCTGGGTGTCATCGGCAGCGCTGAGTGTCGGTATCAATAGCAGCGTTGCCGCACTACTGCTTAAAAGTAAGCGAGTGGCAAAGCGAGGAAGCGCGATAGGAAACCGTAGCGAAGGAACAGTCGTCATTGGGCATACCTTGTATACAAAATATACGTTAGTGATTGCAGCAATATTGCCAAGCTCAGTTATTAACTTAATTATCAATTGGTTAAGAATAATGCCTAGGGTCGTCTCACTTAACGGCGCGCTAATACTGTGCATATGCAAAATTTTTACGCACCAAGATAAAACATGTTAGACGTTGGTCTATATTGTCGTTATACTATGCTCAGTTTCCTGTCCTCGCGCCATTCATTGAATGGCGCTTTTTTTTACCCGCAATTCCCCTTTGTGTGTTCAGGATCTTCTTCACTGCCAGGCGGCGTTAAACCGCTTAACGGCGCCTTTTGATAGGCTAGATTTCCGCTCCTTCCCGTTTCCCCATAAGGTATTTGATATGACCCAACCAAGCCCCAACGCTGAGGGCTCCCAACGCTTTTCGCTTGGCGATCCATTAGTGCTGACCCTCAGTATCGGCTTTATCGTCGCCTTTCTTGGGCTGTCCTTCTATGACGTTTCCCTAGTCGCGGACAGCATCAGTGCCGGTTTTGCCTGGACGGCGCTGGTGCTGGGTAGCTACTTCCAGCTACTACTGCTAATGACGTTTTTCATTGCCATCGGCTTAGCCATGACCCCGGCGGGAAAAGCCAAAATCGGCAATCTGGATGCACCAGAAATGAGCACGTTCAAGTGGCTCTCGATCATTCTTTGCACGCTGCTGGCCGGTGGCGGGGTTTTCTTTGCTGCGGGTGAGCCGGTTTATCACTTTGTAGTGACGCCGCCTGCCTTTGATAGCGAAGCGGGCACGGCAGAAGCCGTTTCCGGTGCCTTGGGGCAGTCCTTTATGCACTGGGGCTTTATGGCCTGGGCCGTACTGGGGTCATTGACGGCAGTCGTACTAGCACATGCTCACTATGTGAAAGGGCAGCCACTGCAGCCACGTACGCTGCTCTACCCTATTCTGGGTGAGCGCTTAATGCGTGGCCCACTGGGTGGCTTGGTGGACGCCTGCTGTGTAATTGCGCTGGTGGCGGGTACGGTGGGTCCCATTGGCTTTCTAGCCACGCAGGTTAGCTTCGGTCTTCACGAGCTGTTTGGCCTGCCGGAAGGCTACACCGGCCAACTGATTATTCTGGGCGTACTTGCCGGCATTTACGTGCTCTCTTCCATGAGCGGCGTACACAAAGGGATTCAACTACTTAGCCGGTTCAACGTGTTATTGGCGCTCGCTATTGGGGCAGTGATTATTGTCTTTGGCCCCACCCTGTTTCTGGTCAATAGCTACGTTTCCGGTATGGGCGCTTATATCAGTGAATTCTTCACCATGGCGACCATGACCGCTGAGACCGCACCCGCGTGGTGGATGCAGTGGTGGACGGTGTTTTTCTTTGCCTGGTTTATCGGTTACGCACCGGTGATGGCGATTTTTGTGGCACGTATTTCGCGCGGGCGGAGTATTCGCGAAATGATCGTCGCTGTGGCGGTGCTGGCGCCGATTGCTACTACCGTGTGGTTTACTCTGCTTGGCGGGTCGGGCATTTACTACCAGCTCAACGGCGTCATCGACCTGACCGAAGCGCTGAATAACTTTCAGTTTGATGTCGCCACGTTAACCGTTGCCCAGGCGTTGCCCGGCGGCACCTGGATGGCATTGGCGATTCTACTGCTGACGACGATTTTTGTGGCAACCACCGGCGACTCGATGAGCTACGCCATTGCGGTAGTCGGTGCGGGCCATGACGATCCGAGCCCGGTGATGCGGGCGTTCTGGGGAATTGCCATGGCGCTGATGGCCGCCGTGCTGCTGTACATGGGCGCTGGACAAATTAGCGCACTGCAGCAGTTTATCGTCATTACCGCCATTCCGGTGTCGTTGATACTGCTGCCGTCACTCTGGAATGGCCCTCAGGCGGCTTACGCCATGGCCCGTGAGCAGGGCATCATCGAGTAACTGCGCGGCTGTTATAAAGCCCCTTTTACAGGCCTTCCAGCAGGCGCAGAATCATCTGCGGCTGTTGGTTGGCCTGGGCCAATATCGCGATGCCCGCCTGCTGTAGGATTTGCGCACGAATTAGATTGGAAACTTCCTTGGCATAGTCGGCATCTTGGATGCGCGAACGCGCGGCCGAAGTATTGATAATATTATTATTGAGACCATCGATGACGCTCTCAAAACGGTTCTGTACGGCACCCAGGTAACTGCGCTGGCGATCTACACGCTTGATGGCTTCATCCATTGCATCTAGCGGGCTTTCTGTCGCGCTTCCTTCCAAAACGCTAAAGCCTTCCAGCCCCAGCGCCTGTAAGTTCATCCCTTCAAAACGCACCGCGATGCTATCGCCATCGTTGGCACCGACCTGAATATGTAACGACGTGGTCTCATTGATCAGCCCAATGCCGTTGAAGTTACTTTGCCCGGCAATGCGGTCGATCTCTTCCAGACGTTGGTCGATCTCATCTTGAATCGAAGCAAGGTCACCAGAGGCGTTGGTGCCGTTAGCCGCTTGCACACTCAGTTCGCGTATGCGCTGAAGGTTATCGTTTATCTGATCAAGCGAACCTTCCGCTGTTTGCACCATGGAAATGCCGTCATTGGTATTGCGGATTGCCTGGTTCATACCGCTGATTTGCGCCGTCATGCGGTTGGCGATCGCCTGCCCGGCGGGGTCATCTTTGGCACTATTGATACGCAACCCGGATGACAGGCGCTGCATAGCGGTCTGCATCGCTTGCTGACTGCCGCGCAGGTTATTTTGCGCAATGAGGGACATTAAGTTGGTATTAAGGCTGAGCAACGCGCGCCTCCGGGGGCGTTAGCCGACCCAGGCAAGGGCGGCTATATCGCTATTATCGGCCTTCTGGTAGAAATCATGAGCGTTTTGCCGGTTCAAGCGTGCGGCCACTATTGGCAAGCACCTCATCGACGGGCACTTTCACATAGTCGTACTGGTAGTAGCCCTGATCGATCACTTCTCCATCCCACGCCACCATGTCGAGATCCATGGTGCGGGGGCCTGATTTAATCGCTCCCCGTACGCGACCCAAGCGGTCTTCCACCTCTTTGAGGTAGGCACGAAACGCTTCCCGCTCTAACGACGTGCTTACCAGCAGCGCGGCGTTTAAAAAGTCGGGCTGGTGTTGGTAACCGACAGGCGTCGTCCGTATCGCCGCCGAGCGCGCCAAGAGCTGGCATTCTTGGCTAAGAATCGTCAGCGCTCGATCGAAATAGTGCTCGGGGTCGATATTACTCCCTAGCGAAATCAGGCACTCATGCAGCGCAACGGTTTGTTCATTGGATAAGGGCATTGGTGGCATAGCGACATCCTGCTTGAAGTGGCGGCTGCTAGCGAAGCGCTGTGTCAGCGCACCTCTATCAATACCTGCAAGCTGGCGGGACGTGCAAGCTCTGTATAAGTTATTGACAAACGCTGCGCTCACGCAGAGAGTCTTGCCATACCCATAACACCGTAGGGAATGCGTTATGCATCAACAAGCTGCTGTGGTAACCGGCGGTGCCACCCGGTTAGGGCGTCACTTTGCTGAAGCATTGGCCGATGCTGGATTCGATATCGCGCTGCACGTCAACCGCTCTCGCGATGAGGCTGAAGACGTGGCGAACAGCATTCGCGCTAAAGGGTGCGCGTGTGAAATATTTCACTGCGATTTCTTAAGCGAGCATTTGAACGAGGAACTGGCTAATTTAATACAGGCCGCTAAAAAGCGCTTTCCGGGTCTCAACTTGCTGCTTAATAGCGCCTCGGCCTACGAACCTGCTCCCATTGCCAAGACGGAGCTTGCCATGCTGGAGACGCAGTTTCGGGTCAATATGTTTACCCCGCTACTGCTGACGCGCCACTTTGCCGAGGCGGTTAACGAAGGCCAAGTCATCAATATCATCGATAACAAAGTGGCCTACCACCAATATCCTTACGCGGCCTACTTACTATCGAAAAAGAGCCTAGCGGAAATGACTCGCATGGCGGCGTTAGAGTTCGCTCCCCGTATCCGCATTAATGGCCTTGCCCCCGGCGTGGTACTGCCTGCTTCGCAGCGCACCAGCGACTATGTCCAGTGGCGTATTGATGGCATTCCGCTGAAGCAGCAGGGTGCACCCGCTCATCTTGTACAAGCACTGTACTATTTATTGGACAACCCTTTTGTTGCCGGGCAAATCCTGTTTGTCGATGGGGGTGAGTCAGTCAACCTGGAAGGGCGTCATTCGGAAAATTATCTGCCTTGAAACGCAGTGGGGCCGCCCGAAGGCGGCCCCACTTACGACGTCATCAATGACATATTACCTTTCATCGACGTCATCGTGGTCAGGCTTGAGATGATCAGGTTCGCGGGTTTGCTGAACACTCGCCTGGCTCTCTTCCTGCTCAATGGGCTTCTCTTCCACTTCCTTCTCTTTAGCGGTTGACTCCAAGACCCGCACATTGGCAGGTGGTGTCTTGCCATTTTTGGTCTCACCAAAGTAGAGCGTGGTATGCGGGAACGGTATCTCAATACCCGCCTCATCAAAGCGCAATTTAACCAAGCGGTTATAAGCGCGGCCAACACCCCACTGGTCACCCGGTGTGGTTTTGATCACCACACGGATGTTCACGGAGCTATCTGCCAGGGCGACCACGCCAGCCACGGTTAGGTCAGCGAGCAGCTTATTCCCGTGCTCTTCGCTGGCTTTGAGATCTTCAAAGGCCAATTGGAGCTGCTCAATAGCTTCGTCGATGTTCTCGTTATAGCCAATACCGTATTCGCCCACATGGTTGCCGTACTCACGCATGTAGTTGGAAACGGTGTCCACACTTGAGAACGGCACGATGTGATAGGTACCCGACAGATCACGAATACCGACCGAGCGGATGCTGAGGCGTTCAGCGGTACCTGTCACGCCACCCACCGTGACCACGTCACCGGTGTTCATGGCGTTTTCTACCTGAATGAACACCCCGGTAATCACGTCCTGTACCAGCTTCTGGGCACCAAAACCAATGGCCAGACCCAGCACACCGGCACCGGCAATCAGCGGGCCGATATTGATACCGATTTCCGACAGCACGATCATGCCGGTAATCGTCACCATGGCGATGGCCAGCGCATTGCGGAACAGGCTAAGCAGCGTTTTAGCCCGTGCTGAAGGTTCGCCGTAGCCGGTTTCCGGGTTGAGCTTATGCTCGATCAGGCTCGCCAAGCCCAGCCAAACGGCGAGGGCCACAATCAGAATCACCGCTACGCTGGTCAGGTTGCCGACCAGAACGGCGCCTCCTTCGGAGGCATACCAGGCAGCAAGATCAAAGGCGCCCCAGGCATTCAGAACGACCATGACCACCACGATCAGAATTATGGTACGTAGCACCCGCAGCGCATTGGGCACGTAACTATTCAAGCGCTTTTCAAGCAGCGGCAGTTTGCGGCGCAGATCGTCCGAGAGAGTAATGCGGCGGCCAATGGTCTGCGTAAGAAACGAAGAAACCAACAGCCCCACGACAATGGCGGCCAAAGACTTCAAGGTTGCAAACATCACAAACGGCAGCGCATCGCCGGGGCGCGTCAGGGTTAGCACAAACACTATCAAGAAATACAGCAGCGCAAACAGATGCCAAGTGCGGGCAAAGAGCTGTAGAGACACCCGGCTAGCGGTTAAGGTCGATTTCGCCGCCATATCATTCAGGTTATCGCGTATGCGGGTGCGATTCTTAAGCACCACTGCCACCGCGTAAATAAACGCCAGCAACATAATTAACGTGCCGACTGCCTGACCTAGCGACGCTGCTACGTAGAAATTGACCAGTGGCACCACGACCATCAGGCCGTAACCAACCATGCCAATCAAGCGCGCTAACCAGCGGTTCCAGTAGGCTGCTTCCTGGGTCGAGATGGGCAGTAGCCGAAGCCCTTCATAGCGTGAAGAAAACAGCATCCGCACACCGGCTTTGAGCAGCTCAATAATCAAGAACGCATTTAAGAATAGAGACGCGCGGGTCGATAGCTCACCGGCTTCACCAATCGCAAAGGTCGCCAACAGATTGCCGCCAACGTAGGCAATAGCCACCAGCAGCACATCGATGAGCGCGGCAATGACCACGCAGGCAATCAGGCGCAGCACGGGTGTTAAGTTGCTGCCATTTAACGACCAGCCGCTGATTTTAGTAAACAGTGGCTTCGCTAAACGCCGGAAAATCATGAACATCGCAAAGGTCGCGATAATCACTAGGCCAAGGTTAATCGCCGCACTGACAAACGCCGCCATGTCAAAGACACTTTCGGCGGCTTGACCAACGAAAAGACCGCCAACCAGGCTCACCACTTGCTCAAACTGGCCACCCACATCGCTCACTACACGGCTCGTGAGCTCCGCTAACTGGCGCGGCAGCGAGACGTCTTCGGGAGCTAATTCACTGCCTTGGGCAGCGGCTTCGGGGGAAAGCTCATTAGCAATCTCATCGGGCAGCGCTGACGCTTGAGTGCGCAACATCTCAATCAACTCTTGTCGCGACTGCTCATCTTCCAATAAATTGGCCAGCGCCTCGTAAGACGTCGGGGCCGATGCCTCTGCGGATGCCGTGCCTTCGGCGCTAGCCGATTCACTCGACGTGCTTTGCGCCATTACAGGCGTGGCCATCATGGCAATCATTGCCAACAGCCAGACACCTAGCCAGGGTAGTAAACGAAGTGGCTTCACACCTTAACCTCCTTTTGGGTGAGTATTCTTTTCAATCTAACTGCTGCCTACACTGTACACTGCCTGCGCAGCTTGTTAAAAAGTTGTACAGGGTAACATGCATTAATAACGATGGCGTTTACTGGCACAGCGGTGCTAACCAATAGTGCGCCAGGAGTAGTACCAAAGCGTAGCGGGCGCCCTTCGCGATCACAATCCACGCCAATGCCCGCCTCCAGGGCAGCCTGAAGACACCGGCCAACACGGTCAGTGGGTCACCAACGATGGGCGCCCACGACATCAGCAGACTCAACTCACCAAAGCGGTGATACCAGCCTTCAGCACGGGCCAATCGCTGCGGCGAGGCGGGAAACCAGCGGCGATCTTGAAACTGTCGCGCATAACGCCCGAGCGCAACGTTAACCATGCTGCCCAAGGTGTTGCCGGTGGTGGCCACGAGCCATAGTGCCAGCGGTGGTTCGCCGACACACCACAGCCGCGCCAACCACACCTCCGACCCACCGGGTAACAGCGTTGCGCTGGCGAGGGCGACAAAAAACAGACTTAGCATCGCTTAGCGGCCCGTATTAGCGTGGCACGTGGCCGCCCAAGTGCTGTGTAATTTCATCGGCGGTTTGACGAACCAGCGCACCGAGCGTTAGTAGCCGCGCTTCGGGGATACGCGCCATGGGGCCTGAAACCGATATCGCCGCCAGCGGGGTACTGTGTTCGTCAAATATGCAGGCCGCAACGCAGTGCAGGCCGATCGCGTGCTCTTCGCGGTCACAGGCAAAGCCCTGAGCACGAATTTGCTGGGTTTCCACCTGTAGTGTCTCGGGCTGATAAAGCGTATTGGCAGTCACCCTGGCTAGCTCGCGGCCATCCAGCAGATCAGCGCGCTCATCATCAGGCATCCACGCCAATAAGGCTTTTCCGACCCCAGAGGCATGTAGCGGTGCGCGGGAACCAAGGCGGGTGATCATGCGCATCATCTGAGGCGATTCATGCTGGGCAAGGAAGACTGCCGTTGCGCCATCGCGGATCCCCAGGTTGGCGGTTTCGCCAGTTTCGGCCGTAAGCCTGCGCAAAAATGGTCGGCTGGTGGCCACGACGTCGCGCGCTTCCAGAAAGCTATTGCCGATGCGGAAGGTTTTGACATCGATTCGCCACAGGCCCTGCTCGTTCTCCTGGGTGACAAACCCCTGGCTTTGCAGTGCCTGTAACAGGCGGTGGGTTGTCGATGGCGCTAATTCAGCCCTTTCTGCCACTTCCGAAAGGGCAAGCCCGAGAGGGCTCGCCGCGAGATACTCCAGCAGCGTTAAGCCGCGGACCAGCGACTGGCTATGGCCGCCGCTGGCTTTGGCGGTATTCGCCGGACGACCGACCGTCCTGCGCTTGGCTTCACTCACCTGGCTCTCTCCTAACAGGCGCTCCAGAGGCGCCTCGACTGAATACAAAGAGCATCAGGATAACGTGTCAATGCGGCCGTTGTCGCGTTTATGGAAACGGGTTCCACGCATTCTTTCCATTTCCTTAACGATGTTGCCACTGCGCTGGTCGCTTAGCCATAAACGCATCGATCCCTTCACCGACATCCTCGGCCAGCATGTTGCAGGCCATGGTTTCACCGGCAAAGGCGTAGGCTTCATCGAGCGGCATGCTGAGCTGGCGAGCAAACATGGCTTTGCCCGTGCGCACCGCCACGGCGCTTTTCACGCAGATACTGGCAGTCAGTGCCTGCGTTGCCTCATCCAGCGCATCGTCCTCGGCAACGCGATTGATCAGCCCCCACTCGGCGGCCTGCTCAGCACTGATAAATTCGCCTGTCAGCAGCATTTCCATGGCGCGCTTACGTGACACATTACGCGAGAGCGCCACCGCCGGGGTGGAGCAAAACAGACCCACATTAATGCCGGAAACCGCAAAGCGGGCGCTGCGTGCTGCCACCGCCAGGTCGCAGCTAGCGACCAATTGGCAGCCAGCGGCGGTGGCGATGCCCTGCACTTTGGCAATCACCGGCACGGGGAGATTGACAATGGCTTGCATCACTTCGCCACAGCGGGCAAATAACGCTTGGTAGTAGGCTTTATCGGGGTTGGCGCGCATCTGTTTAAGATCGTGCCCGGCGCAGAAGGCCTTGCCTTCCGCGGCGAGTACCACGCAGCGCACGCTGCTGTCGTCAGCAATGTCAGCGAAGGCCGTGTGGAGGGTTTGCAACATGGCTTCTGAAAGCGCGTTAAAGCGCTCTGGGGCGCTCATGGTGAGCGTTGTAACGCCTTGGTTATCTCGGCGTTGCAGAATGGCGTCAGGCGAAGAGAGGTCGTTAGAGCGAGCGGGCATGGTGAACTCCTGGGATGAGTAACACAGTGCCCTCAGTCTAGCGCACCCGCAAGGCTTGCAAGGCGGGTGCGCGACTCGATTTGTTGATCAGGCTTTTTTCATTAGTCGGGTATCGCGGCCTAGCGGGTGCGGCTCGCCGCGCTGTTTCGCGAGTTCGATTTGGCGCTGGCGCTCCCGCGCGGCGGCGCGAGTCTTTTCCGGCAGCGAATCGATGCAGTGAGGGCAGCTGATTCCCGGCTCATACGCAGATGACAGCATATCTTCAGCGGAGATGGGCATGCGGCAGGCGTGGCACTGCTCGAACTCGCCTTTACTCAAGTCGTGGCGAACAGTCACGCGGTTATCGAACACGAAGCACTCACCGCGCCATAGCGACTGCTCTTCCGGGACTTTTTCCAGGTAGTTCAGCACCCCGCCTTTCAGGTGATAGACCTCTTCAAAGCCCTCTTTGAGCATAAAGCTGGAGGCTTTTTCACAGCGGATGCCGCCAGTGCAGAACATGGCCACTTTTTTGTGCTTTTCCGGGTCGTAGTGCTCGCGCACGTACTCGGGAAATTCGCGGAAAGTGGTGGTTTTCGGGTCGATCGCCCGCTCGAAGCTGCCAATGGCCACTTCGTAATCATTGCGGGTATCGATCACCAGCACTTCCGGGTCGGCGATGATGTCGTTCCAATTTTCCGGCTCGACGTAGGTGCCTACGGTGTCGTTGGGGTCGATATCCGGCACGCCGAGGGTAACGATCTCTTTTTTGAGTTTGACCTTGGTGCGGTAGAACGGCGTTTCGTCGCAGTAAGACTCTTTGTGATCGATATCCGCCAGGCGCGGATCAGCGGTCAGCCAGGCCAGCAGGCCGTCAATGCCTTCGCGGCTGCCCGCCACCGTGCCATTGATACCCTCTTTCGCGAGTAGCAGCGTCCCTTTGACGCCATGCTCCAGCATGGTTTGGTGCAGCGGTTCGCGCAGCGCTTCGAAGTCGTTCAGGGTGACAAATTTGTACAGCGCCGCGACCACGATGGGCGGCGTTTGAATGGGTTCTGACATGTAAAGCTCCAGGTAGTCATCCTCGTAAAGGACGGACCGGGTGATATAGACGCGCGTATTGTAAACAAAAGCCAAACAAAAGCCAAACAAAAGCCGAGGCGAGAGTACCTAGCCCGGGGCGTGGCCGCCTTGCGCTGCGTCATTAAAGCGCCCTTTCTTAGCGTGTGGAATACGTCGATTTATTCGAAGATACCGTGCTGAAAGCTTCACCCCACGCCGCCGCTGTGAAGCGTATATTGTCACTATTCCCTCACGCAAACAGCGGAGCACACTATGATTATTCGTCGTTCAAACGAGCGCGGTTACGCCGACCACGGCTGGCTACGCTCCTTTCACACCTTCTCATTTGCCAATTACGTCGACCGTAACCATATGGGATTTCGCGCGCTGCGCGTGATCAACGAGGATCGCGTCGCGGGCGGGCATGGTTTTGGTGCTCACCCTCACCGGGACATGGAGATTATTTCCTACGTGCTGGAAGGGGAAATGGAGCATAAAGACAACATGGGCAACGGCGAGGTGATGCGCCCAGGCGATGTGCAGCGCATGTCGGCAGGTACCGGGGTGCTGCACAGCGAGTTCAACCACTCCAAAGAGAACGGGCTGCACTTTTTGCAGATTTGGATTGAGCCCAAACAACTCGGTATAAAGCCCAGCTATGAGCAGAAAGCGTTTCCTACCGCCGAGCGCCAGGGCCAGTGGCGGCTGGTAGCGTCGGAAGAGGGCCGCGAAGGTTCAGTGAGCATTAATCAAGATATCAATCTGTACGCCGGCCTGATTAACGCTGGCGAACAGCCAGCCGCGCCGCCTTCGCGCCACGCTTGGCTGCACGTGGTCAACGGTGAAATGGAGGTCAATGGCGAGACCTTAAGCGCAGGCGACGCTGCCGCGTTCCAACCGGATGAGACGATCAACCTCACCGGTAAGCAGGCGGGCGAAGTGCTGCTGTTTGATTTGGCTTGATTAGTGGTTATTCGACGCTAACCAAAACGGCCCCAATTAAGGGGCCGTTTAGTTTCTGAAACAACGTTTTAGCTAACAGGATTAGCTATTTTGCGATGAGTAGAGCGCACGAATTTTCAGCGTGTGATCGACTTGCTTCAATGCTTCCAGCGCCTGAGGGCCGTAGGCTTTATCTACGTCAATGACCACATAACCCACTTTCTCGTTGGTTTGCAGGTACTGACCCGAGATATTGATGCCATTTTCAGACAGCACGCGGTTAATTTGCGACAGCACGCCCGGCACGTTGTCGTGGATATGCAGCAAACGGTGCTTGTCGGGGTGCGCAGGCAGCGCCACTTCGGGGAAGTTGACCGAGGTCACCGTGGTGCCGTTGTCCGAATACGTGATCAGTTTTTCCGACACTTCGATGCCAATGTTCTCCTGCGCTTCCAGGGTAGAACCACCGATGTGCGGGGTCAGAATCACGTTCTCGAGGCCGCGCAGCGGGCTTTCGAACTCTTCGTCGTTGCCTTTGGGCTCGACCGGGAAGACGTCGACCGCGGCACCATTGAGATTACCCGCTTTAATGGCCTCGGCCAGCGGCTCAATCTCCACCACGCTACCACGCGAGGCGTTGATAAAGATCGCGCCCGGCTTCATGGCAGCGATCTCTTTGGCGCCGATCATCCAGCGGGTCGAGGCAAGGTCGGGCACGTGCAGGCTAACCACATCGGCGCGCCCCAATAGCTCTTCCAGGCTGGCGACCTGGCTGGCGTTCCCCATACCCAACTTGGTGATCACATCGTAATAAATGACGTTGAAGCCAAGTGATTCGGCCAGCACGGAAAGCTGCGCACCGATGCTGCCGTAACCCACGATACCCAGCGTTTTACCGCGCGCTTCGTGGGAGTTCTTGGCCGATTTCAGCCAGCCACCCTGATGAGCGCGGGCGTTTTTCTCGGGGATACCGCGTAGCAGCATGATCGCTTCTGCCAGCACCAGCTCGGCCACCGAGCGAGTGTTGGAGTACGGCGCGTTAAACACCGCGATACCCCGCGTCAGCGCGGCGGTCAAATCGACCTGATTGGTGCCGATACAGAAACAGCCTACGCCGACCAGCTTCTCTGCTGCCTCGAACACGCGCTCAGTCAACTGGGTGCGGGAACGAATGCCGATGAAGTGAACGTCGCGGATCTTTTCGATCAGCGCGTCTTCATCAAGCGATGTGGGCAGGTGCTCGATATTTTCATAACCGGCGTTGTGAAAATTGTCCACCGCACTTTGGTGGACGCCCTCGAGTAGCAGGATCTTGATCTTGCTCTTGTCCAGGGACGTTTTGGCCATGGCTGAATCAACCTCTATGGTCGGCGGCATGCGCCGTGTATCGGTTCACGGGAGGCGCATATCGTAGCACAGGCAGCCCCGGTCACGCCGGGTCAAGATGATGAAAAGTGTGCGTAATGACAATGAATGCACCGCAAGTCGTTACCAACAGCGTGGGTGGAAAGGCAGACGTCACCCCCTGGCGTCGGTGTATACTGTGGGCCTATTTCAGCTTATTTTAAAAACATACCGGTTGGCAGGCATACCCCAATGAGCGACACCACATCACCTCCGCAGGATTTCGCCGCGACTGTTGAACAACTCGAAACCATCGTTGAACGTCTTGAGTCAGGCGAGCTCTCATTGGAAGATGCGCTGACCGCGTTTGAACAGGGCGTGCGGCTAACCCGCGATGCGCAGCAGCGTTTGGACAGTGCCGAACTCAAGGTACGTGCGCTTAGCGAAGACAGTGAAGGTCACTTAAAGGTAACGCCGTTTGCTGGCCCCGACGACCTCAAGGATGCGGCCGACGAAGAGAGCAAGGAGACGCCCCCATGGTAGCCACCCAGCCCAGCCAGCTCGACACCCTGCGCCAGCGCAGTAATCGCCGGGTAGATGCGACCCTGGCGGCGCTGTTTGATAGCCGTCCGGCAATAGCGCCTCGGCTTGAGGCGGCCATGCGTCACGGCCTGCTCGCAGGCGGAAAGCGGCTGCGGCCCCTGCTGGTCTACATGGCAGGCTATGCCCTCGGCGCGGACGACGAAGCACTCGACGCGCCCGCGGCGGCCATCGAGTTAATCCACGCCTACTCTTTGATCCATGATGACCTACCGGCCATGGACGATGACGACCTGCGCCGCGGCCAGCCTACCGTGCATAAAGCTTTCGATGAAGCGAGCGCGATTTTGGCCGGCGATGCACTGCAAGCGCTAGCGTTTGAAGTGCTCGCCAGTACCGCCCACCCACGTCTGGCGAATATGGTACATACGTTAGCCGTCGCCTCCGGGCGAGATGGCATGGTGGCGGGGCAAGCACTGGATTTAGACGCTGTTGGCGGCCACCCCGATGTGGAGGCGCTGGCCCACATGCATGGCCACAAAACCGGCGCCCTGATTGTTGCTGCCGTACGCCTCGGTGGACTAGTGGCGGTGGCTGAGGATGATCCCCGTTTAACCGCCCTCACTCGCTACGCGCGCGCCATTGGTCTAGCCTTTCAGATTCACGACGACATCCTGGACGTGACCGGCGACACCGTTACCCTAGGCAAAACGTCAGGCGCCGATGCCGCCCGAGCCAAGCCCACCTACCCTAGCCTGCTGGGATTAGAGGGCGCTCAACGTAAAGCGCACAGCCTGATTGACGAGGCCGTTGCCGCGCTCGCCCCACTGGGCGAACGTGCTGCACCGCTGGCCGATTTAGCCCACTACATGATCGAGCGCGACCACTAAAGATGCCCATGAAGCTGTTCGACGAGATTCCCCGCGAGCGCCCGGCGACGCCGTTGCTCGACTCCTTTGATCACCCCGCCGCGCTGCGGGCCATGAATGACCATCAGCTCGCCCAACTGGCCGATGAACTGCGTGCTTACTTGCTGTATAGCGTGGGCGTTTCGGGTGGTCACTTTGGTGCTGGCCTCGGCGTTGTCGAGTTAAGCGTTGCCCTGCATCACGCCTTTAACACGCCCCAGGACCGCTTGGTGTGGGATGTTGGCCATCAAGCCTACCCGCATAAAATTCTGACCGGCCGCCGTGAAACGATGCTCAGTATTCGCCAGCACGGCGGTTTAGCCGCGTTTCCGCGCCGCGCCGAATCCGAGTACGACACCTTCGGGGTCGGCCACTCCAGCACGTCGATTTCCGCGGCGCTGGGCATGGCATTGGCGGCAAAAGCCCAGGGTGATAAACGCCGCGTGTGCGCCATTATTGGCGATGGCGCGCTCACCGCTGGCATGGCGTTTGAAGCCCTGGCCCACGCGGGTCACGTGGATGCCAACCTGCTGGTGGTCCTGAACGACAACGAAATGTCGATCTCCGAGAACGTTGGCGGCATGGCGACCTATCTTGCCCGCGTGCTCTCCAGCAAGCCGTATCTCAAAATGCGCGAAGAGGGTAAAAAGGTGCTTTCCCACCTGCCCGGCGCACTCGAGCTTGCCCGGCGCACCGAAGAGCACATGAAAGGCATGGTGAGCCCCGCCACGCTGTTCGAGGAGATGGGCTTTAACTACGTTGGCCCGATCGACGGCCATGACCTCGAATCGCTCACCGACACGCTGGAAAACCTGCGTGATCTCGACGGCCCGCAGTTTCTGCATATCAAAACCGTGAAAGGCAAAGGCTTCCTGCCTGCTGAAGCGGATCAAATTGGCTACCATGCGATCACCAAGCTTGAGAAGCCAAGCACCACGGTCAGCGCCTCGACGGTTAGCAAACCGGCGGTTAAGAGCGTCGCCAAGAAAAAATATTGCAACGTGTTCGGCGACTGGCTCTGCGATACGGCCGCCGTCGATTCACGCCTGATGGGCATCACCCCCGCGATGCGCGAAGGCTCCGACCTGATTCGCTTCTCTAAAGCGTATCCACAGCGCTATTTCGATGTCGCGATTGCCGAGCAGCACGCCGTCACCCTGGCGGCAGGTATGGCCTGCGAAGGCATGAAGCCGGTAGTGGCGATTTACTCTACCTTTCTACAGCGCGGATACGATCAGTTAATTCATGATGTGGCGGTGCAGAACCTGGATGTCACCTTTGCCATTGACCGTGCAGGCTTAGTGGGCGAAGACGGCCCCACGCACCACGGCAGCATGGATCTCTCGTTCCTGCGCTGTGTGCCCGGCATGGTGATTCTGGCCCCGGCGGACGAAGCCGAATGCCGTGCCATGCTCAGTGCGGCCTATCACCACCCTGGCCCCGCGGCAGTGCGCTACCCCCGTGGCACCGGGCCAGGCGCGGAGATCCCAGCGCATCTTGAGTCATTAACGATTGGTAAAGCCGAGGTGCGCCGACATACCTCCAGCGACAGCGTTCGTATTGCGCTGCTGGCGTTTGGCAGCATGAACAGCGCGGCGGCCGAAGTGGCCGAACGGCTCAATGCGACCCACATCAACATGCGCTCTATCAAACCGCTCGATCGGGATGCGGTGCTGCATGCCGCTGACGAACACGAACTACTGGTGACACTGGAAGAGAATGTGATAGCCGGTGGCGCGGGCAGCGCTGTCAATGAGCTGCTTCACGCTGAAGGCGTACAAGTGGAAGTACTCAACCTGGGTTTACCGGATGCTTTTGTCGAGCACGGCACGCCTGCGCAACTGCTGGCCGACTGCCAGTTGGATAGCGAAGGCATCGAACGTGCCATTCGTGCCAGGCTGCCATAAACCATTACTTCTAAACTGTTTTTAAACTACTGTTGAGATGTCTATGCTATTGCTTATTGTGATTTTCGGCCTGATCGGTCTTGCGTTCGGTGGCCCCGTAGGGCTACTCATTGGCGGCGGCCTGGGCTGGTGGTTGGGTCGGCGCATTAGTCGCCGCCTGACTATCGCGCGGATGCGTATTCAAGAAGGCTTTCTGGAGTCGATATTCTCGGTCATGGGCTGCCTTTGCCAAGCCGACGGCAAAGTCACCGAAGGCGAGCTGGACGTTGCCGAAAAGCTTTTCGACCAGATGCACCTACAGGGAGAACAGCGTGCCAAGGCCCGCGCCGCTTTCGAACGTGGCCGCGCCGATGACTTCAATCTTGACGCCGAACTCGCCAACGTAAACCGCCTCACCCAGCGCCAGCCGGTGCTACGCCAAGTATTTATCCAGGTGCAGCTTTCCGCCATCGCCGCTGACGGCGTGCTCCACCCCGCTGAACAAGAGATGATCCTGCGCGTGGCCCGTGGCGTGGGTTGCAGCGATACCGAACTACAGCAGATCGAGGCGATGCTGCACGGCGCGGCCGCTAACTCTCAGGGCGCCAGCGAAGAAGCGCTAAAAGATGCCTATCGTGTACTGGGGGTTTCCGATGACGCCAGCGATGCTGAAATCAAGAAGGCTTACCGTCGTCTGATGAGCCAAAACCACCCCGACAAATTGGCGGGCAAAGGCCTCCCCGACAGCATGCGCGACATTGCTCAAGCGCGTACCAGCGAAATCGGCAATGCTTACGAACGTATCCGCACAGCGCGAGGCAGCGCTTAGCGATAGAGGTCGCCGCCACCACGTTTCAGCAGTGCCGGTAGCGCATCGACACCGTCGTTAAGGCCGGCTAAATTAAAGCATCGGTCACACTATCGTCAGGAGCACGCCATGATCACGCTATACAGCTTTCCCCAGTCACGCTCGCTAAGAGTGTCGTGGACGCTTGAAGAGTTAGGCGTTGAGTACCAGTGCCAGCATGTCGCGCTGGACAAGGGCGAAGGCCAATCGGCGGCACACTTGGCGCGCCACCCGGACGGCAAGGTGCCGGTCATTGAAGATGGCGATGTGCACCTATTTGAGTCGGCGCCCATTTGCCGCTATCTGGCCGAGACCTACGGCAACGGTTCACTGTTGCCAAGCGACCCTGCGGGCCGCGCTCAGGTGGATCAATGGCTCAGTTTTATCGTGACCGAAATCGAGCAGCCGCTGTGGAATCAAGCCAAGCATAAGTTTGCCCTGCCTGAAGATAAGCGTGTGCCGGCTCTTCTGCCTGTCTGTGCCTGGGAGTTTCAGCGTGCCATTAGCGCCCTGGAGCGTCGCTATAACGGTCAGGAAAACTTAGTGGGGAACACGTTCACACTCGCGGATCTGTTTTTAACCCACACCCTTTCCTGGGCAGCCAGCATGAAGCACCGCTTACCCGAGCCTCTGCTGGCTTACCGCGAGCGCCACATCAAGCGCCCCGCGATGGCGAAGGCGATGGAAAAAGAGCAGGCAGCCGCGAAGGGTTAATCAAGGCAAGAATTTTGCTGAGCTTGGCGCGCTTAAAAGCCAAGCTCATCCAGCAGATCATCGACCTGATCCTGCCCTGAGACGGCATCCACCTTGCTCTCCCCTACCTGGGGGCCATTACGCAGTCGGGCATGCTCATCCCGCCCATCTTCTACTTTCACGCCGTCAGTGACGTTAGGAACGTTATCTACCAACACCTGAACAAGCTGCTCTTCGATTAGCTTGATGACTTCCATCATTTTCTTAATGACCTGGCCGGTAAGGTCCTGGAAGTCTTGCGCCATCATGATTTCAAGCAGCTCTTTTTGCGTCGCGCCGGTGGCGGCAGGCAGCTTGCTACCCAAAAAATTCTGTGTGTCCTCGACGAGTTTAGAGTCCTCTCCCACTACCGCGAGATTGGCGGCCGCGGCCTGCCAGCGCTGATTGAGCGCCGCGCCATCTGCTTCAAGCGTGTCTTGCACGGGTTGCGCACGCTCAACGGCATTCAATGCCCGCTCTGCGGCTTGCTCGGTCATTAGGGCAACATAATTGAGGCGATCATTGGCATCCGGTATCGCTTGCGCCGCCTGGGTAATTTGCTGATCTAATCCCAGTTCTTTCATGCTGTCCCGCAGCAGGCGCGTTAAATGGCCTATGCGATGCACCATCTCATCAGTACTGTCTTTTTTGCCCAGTACCGACGGCATGGTCGTGTCGTGGGCGTTGTTAACAGTGCTCATGACAATCCTCTTGTTAGCATTTCTTATTCGATGTCGTTTCCGGACGACGATAGTCATCCTATTACGCACCTGCTGTGGCTTTTATGGCAGTTGGAGAGGCTCCATACACCCAGGCCAACCGCCAAACCTACTACTACTTTCGGCCTAAAATGCTAAAACTTAAGTTGAATCCGTCTTCTACAGAAGGATTCTGGCACTTTTCGTTACGCCGACGTCACGTGAGGCAGCACGGCGCTGTAAACCGCAAAGTAGTGGCAGACGCTTCCAGCGATCACAAACAGATGCCAAATCGTATGGTTATAGGGGATGGCACGCACGGCATAGAAGATAACGCCCAGCGTGTAAGTGATGCCGCCCGCGGCCAGTAGGGTGATGCCGGTTGATGACAAATTGGCCGCCATTTCCTCTGCGGCGAGTAATATCATCCAACCCATGAGCAAATAAATCGCCACACGTAACACCGCAAAGCGATGCGGCCAGCATTGTTTGCAGGCAATGCCCGCCAGTGCCAGCGACCAGACGGCGGTAAATAGCATCCACCCGGTCGGGCCGCGCATATTAACGAGTAAAAAAGGCGTGTAGGTGCCGGCGATAAGCAAATAAATGGCGCAATGATCGAGCAGTTGAAAGCGCTGCTTCCAGCGCCGGTGCGCAATACCGTGATAAAGCGTCGAGGCGGTGTATAGCAGTACCAGCGTTGTGCCGTAAAGGCTTAGGCTCACCACCTTCCAAGGGTCGACGTGAGCCGCCAGACTAGCCGCTACCAGCAAGACCACCATACCTACCAAACTAAGCACAGCCCCCACCCCATGAGTAATGCTGTGTAGCCACTCTTCCGTCACGCTAAATTCACCCAGCGGCTCACCGACATCGGTATTTTTCAAAGCAGACACCTCTAACGCTTTGTCTATCTTATAGCTCAGGCATGTACAGATTGGCGAGTTGCTGGCACTAAAGAAAGTATCAGCGACCAAAGGTTCCATGGTGGTAAAGAGAGCAATACTACAGCCGAGCCCGTTCGTGAACGCCGGGCTCGTTGTTGAAGAGAGAGTAGTCAATCTGCTCTAGAGAAGGATGGACTCATTTTTAAAGCGTTGGCGAGGGTAAGGCAGCCTTCATATCCGCAGGCACTTGAAAATCAGATGCAGCGCCGCGCGCGCCTGCTAACCCTTGAGGGAAGCCACTGCGCTGGCGGTAATCAGGCGTAATACCGCCTTGGTAGGCATGCCGCTGGCTCAAGGCCTTGGCGCAGGCATAATCAATGGCGGTGAGGATACCCACCGCGGTGAGCGCGAGGTACACATTCTGCTTATTGGGGTTATGCGCATCCTTGAGCGCAAAGGAGAGCGCGGCTAGGTCTAACATATCGCCGCCAACCCGACTCCAGATCGCCGGGGTGGGGTTATCCGAAAATGCCCCGATCCCAGTGATTATTTCTCGCGCTCCGCAAGCACGCATATTGTTTTCACTGCCCTGCATACCCAGCTTTTGGGTAAGCTTTCCTGGCGTTAGCAGTTGATAGAGCCCCACCCCTATACTTAACCAGCCGAGCCCGCGCGCAAGTTTATCCGCGCCACTTTGCGAGTGAGCCATGTCTGTGTGCTTATGCATCGCTACCTCCATGTCGGTGTCTTCAAGGCTTAAGAATAACCTTGACGCAACCATCCTGTTTGTCACGGAAGGTCTTATACATTTCAGGCCCTTGCTCAAGACCTACGGAGTGAGTGATAACGAAGGAAGGATCAATCTGGCCTTCATCAATACGCCGCAATAGGTCGTCGGTCCAGCGATTAACGTGGGTTTGACCGGTACGCACCGCCAGCCCTTTGTTCATTAATGCGCCAATGGGGAGCTTGTCGACCAATCCCCCATAAACACCAGGAATGGAGAGGATGCCTGCCGGGCGGCATACGTAGATCATTTCGCGCAATACGTGGGCGCGATCCGATTCCATCAACATGGCTTGTTTAACGCGATCGTACATCGAGTCCAGTGAACGGGTGGCATGTGCTTCCAGGCCCACTGCATCGATACACTTTTCCGGCCCCTTACCGTTGGTCAGGTCTTTCAGGCGGCTCAAAACGCTCTCTTTATCGAAATTAATCGCAATAGCACCGCCCGCTTCTGCCATGGTCAGCCGTTCAGGCACATTATCGATAACGACGACTTGCTTTGCGCCCAGCAACACCGCACTGCGAACACAAAACTGGCCTACCGGCCCAGCACCCCAAATCACTACCGTATCGGTAGTCTGAATATCGCACTGCACCGCCGCCTGCCAACCGGTAGGAAAGATGTCACCCAGAAAGAGCACCTGCTCGTCTGTCAGCGTGCTGGGCACTTTAATATGCGTAGTGTCGGCAAACGGTACCCGGACATACTCAGCCTGACCGCCCGCGTACCCGCCGGTGAGATGAGAATAGCCAAACAGACCGGCGCCACCATGACCGAAGGCTTTATCGGCCAGTGCCTTGTTGCGGTTAGAGCGTTCGCAAACTGAATAATTGCCACGCTGGCACTGCTCGCATTCACCACAAAAGATCGTGAAGGGAACCACGACACGATCGCCTACCTTTAGATTCTTGACCTCGCTGCCCACCTCCATCACTTCACCCATAAACTCATGACCAAGCACATCGCCTGATTCCATGGCCGGTATGAAGTGATCGTAGAGGTGGAGATCAGAGCCGCAGATAGCGCAGCTACTGACATTAACGATGGCGTCGCGGGGGTGTTCGATTTGTGGATCCGGTACCGTGTCGTAACGAACGTCATTCTTACCGTGCCAGCAAAGTGCTTTCATGGTCGCTTCTCCTTAACTTTTACCCCTGGGTTAGCATCCTGCTATGTATCAACATAGCTCAGTTGCCGGGCAAAAAAGGTTAAAAAAAAGCAAGTTTGCGGGCCGGTTAACGCCTTATTCGCGGGTCATCACCCCTTTCGTTCAATATCCACATCGCTGGCCTGGGTAAAGTCATCCAGGGCCATCATATGGCCGAGCTTGCCCGCTTTGGTGGCAAGGTACTGTTCGTTGTGCGGGTTAAGGCCGGTGGTGATCGGTAACCGCTCGACCACGTTCACCCCATCGCGGGTCAGGGCATCCACCTTGCGTGGGTTGTTGGTCATTAATCGTAGTGAGGTAATGCCCAGATGGTTGAGCATCGGCACGCACAGATCGTAGCGGCGCATATCGGCGCCAAAGCCAAGCTGCTCGTTGGCTTCGACCGTGTCAGCCCCTTGATCCTGCAGATGATACGCACGGATTTTATTTAACAGGCCAATGCCGCGGCCCTCTTGGCGCAGATAAAACAGCACGCCGCGCCCCTCTTCAGCAATACGCTTGAGCGCTTCCTGCAACTGATAGCCACAGTCGCAACGCATCGAAAAGAGCGCATCGCCGGTTAAACATTCAGAATGCACTCGCCCCAGTACCGGGGCGTCGCCGGTTACATTCCCTAGCGTCAAGGCGATATGATCCTTGCCAGTGGCCTCATCTTCGAAGCCATGCATAGTAAAGGTGGCCCAGGGAGTGGGCAGTTGAGAAGCGGCGATGAAGCGAATGGTCACAGGTTACCTCGCTGATTGACCAAACCAGTTAACCACACCAGTGTTGGCAAAGTGGGCAAGCATTCTAACAGGAAGCGCCGACCGTCTCACGGTGGCAACGCGGCTAAAGTGGGTTAATTAGTAGAGAAAAATTGGCCCAATGCGACGATTTTTGCCACCGGGTACGCCGCCCTAACGCCTATCTTCAAGTACAATTGCTCGCATACGATCCAAAGTGCCTATACCCAGTACTTGTCTCGAAGACAATGCGGGCAAATTTCTTAAGAGCAAGTGTCTATGACCACCACACCGTTGCAAAATGACCGTCTCCTCCGCGCCCTTGCGCGCCAGCCCGTGGACCGCACCCCGGTTTGGATGATGCGCCAAGCGGGTCGCTATCTGCCAGAGTACCGCGCTAGCCGTGCCGATGCAGGCAGCTTTATGGACCTGTGCCGTAACCATGATCTGGCCTGCGAAGTCACCATGCAGCCTTTAGAGCGCTATCCGCTGGACGCCGCGATCCTGTTTTCTGACATTTTGACCATTCCGGATGCGATGGGACTGGGGCTCTATTTTGAAACCGGCGAGGGCCCCAAGTTTCGCAAAACCGTTCGCACGCCCGAAGAAGTCGCCGCCCTCAGCGTGCCCGACGCAGAGCGTGACCTGGATTACGTGATGCGGGCGGTATCGACCATTCGCCGCGAGTTGAACGGCCGCAAGCCGCTGATTGGCTTCTCCGGCAGCCCCTGGACCCTGGCAACCTATATGGTAGAGGGCGGTTCCAGCAAAGATTTCCGCCACTTGAAAACCATGCTTTACGATACGCCGGATACCATGCACCAGCTGTTGGACACGCTGGCCCAGGCGGTCACCGACTACCTGAATGCTCAGATTCGTGCCGGTGCCCAGGCGGTACAGATTTTTGATACCTGGGGTGGTGCGCTTTCTACACCGGCGTATCTGGAATTTTCGCTGCGCTATATGGAGCAGATCGTTTCCGGGCTGATCCGCGAGCACGACGGCCGCCGCGTGCCGGTGATTTTGTTCACCAAGAATGGCGGCCAGTGGCTTGAGCATATCGCCTGCACCGGTGCCGATGCGCTGGGTATCGACTGGTCGACCGAGCTTTCCAACGCGCGTGCGCGGGTGGGCCACAAAGTCGCCCTGCAGGGCAACCTGGACCCCAACGTTTTGTTTGCCCGCCCCTCGGCTATCCGCGCTGAAGTGGCCCGCGTGCTGGAAAGCTACGGCCACGGCCCGGGCCACGTATTTAACCTGGGCCACGGCATTAGCCAGTTTACTAACCCGGATAACGTTACTGCCTTCATGGAAGCGCTGCATGAGTTAAGCCCGCAGTATCACCGTGATATTCCGACGCAACCCAATACCGCGCATTCAGGAGCCAATTGATGAGCGAATTACGCGACGACCAGTGGTTTACCGAAGTTTTTGACAGCCACGGCAGCGCTTTCTCACTGAAGATCTCTGAAAAACTGTTGGATGTGCAGAGCCAGTACCAGCACCTGGAAGTCTATGCTACCGAGACTTACGGCAACCTGATGGTGCTGGATGGCTGTGTGATGCTGACTGATCGCGATAACTTCCTGTATCATGAGATGATCGCGCATCCCGCCCTGTTTACCCATCAAGACCCTAAACGGGTGGTGGTTATCGGTGGCGGCGACTGCGGGACCTTAAAAGAAGTGCTGCGCCACCCCGGCGTGGAAAAAGTCACTCAAATCGATATCGATGAAGAAGTGACCAAAGCGTCTGAACGCTTTTTCCCATCGTTGGTTGAATCGAATAATGATCCGCGCGCCGAGCTGCTGTTCGCTGATGGCGTTAAATGGGTGGACGATGCACCGGATGAGAGCATCGATGTCTTGATAATCGACTCCACCGACCCCGTCGGCCCTGCGGAAGGGTTGTTTAAAACCGACTTTCTCAAGCGCTGCCATCGTATTTTGAAAAGCGGCGGCGTGATGGTGCAGCAGAGCGAATCACCGCTTTACCACACAGGTTCGATCATTCGTGAGCTGCGCCACGATATGCTGGAAGCGGGTTTCGACAGCGTCGCCACCCTGCCCTTCCCGCAGCCGGTTTACCCCTCAGGCTGGTGGAGCGTGACATTGGCGGGTAAAGCCATCGACGTTAATGCCTTCCGCGAACAGGCCGCCGCCCACCATGGCCTGCCCCTTGAGTACTACAGCGTTGACGCCCATCGCGGCGCGCTCGCCCTGCCACCGTTTATGCGCAAGGCATTTTCAGCCGAATAAGCGCCCTTCAATACGGTGTTTTTGTCACCGCTCACCCCAGCTTGCGCTATAAAGGTGCAAAGCGAGGTGGGCGGTAACATTTTTTGCACCTAGACGTTCGTCTCGAATTCGTTGAGTAGCGCTGAATGTGCGCCTGTACCCTTGTTGGCATCTTCCTTGCTAGGTTTAGTTACATGCTACGGCATGCATGACTATTTCAGTGACAGATTTCAATAACCAATATCAAGAACTTCGAGGGAAACTAAATGTTCAATAAAAAACACCTAGCGCTTCTGGCGTCCGCAGGTTCACTGAGCCTAGCGGGAATGGCGACTGCTCAAGCCGACACTTTGGAAGATACCATTGAGCGTGGCGCCGTTCAGTGTGGTGTGAGCGATGGTTTGCCGGGCTTCTCCGCCCCGGATGACGACGGTAATTGGCAAGGTCTGGACGTTGATGTATGTCGTGCAGTCGCAGCAGCGGTTCTCGGCGATTCAGAAGCCGTTAACTACATTTCTCTTAATGCCGTTGAGCGCTTCACCGCCCTGCAGTCTGGCGAAGTCGATGTGCTGTCACGTAACACCACCTGGACCACCACGCGCGACACCACGCTGGGCCTGAACTTCACCGGCGTTAACTTTTACGACGGTCAAGGCTTCATGGTTTCACGCGATCTGGGTATTACCGGCGCCGATGAGCTAAACGGTGCGTCTATCTGCATCCAGTCAGGCACCACCACCGAGCTGAACCTGGCGGACTACTTCCGTGCCAACGACATGGAATTCAACCCGATCGTATTCGATACCTCTGAGCAAACCGTGGGTGGCTATCAGGCCGGCCGCTGTGACGTTCTGACCTCTGATACCTCACAGCTTGCAGCGCTGCGCATTCAGCTAGATGATCCTGAAGGCTCGATGATTTTGTCTGACGTTATCTCCAAAGAGCCGCTGGGCCCAGTGGTTCGTCAGGGTGACGATCTTTGGTTCAACATCGTGAAATGGTCGCTGTTTGCGATGATTAACGCCGAAGAGTACGGCGTCACCAGTGAAAACGCAGAAGAGATGCTGAACTCTGAAAACCCAGATGTTGCTCGTCTGCTAGGCCAAGACGGCAACTACGGTGAAGGCATGAACCTTGAGGCTGACTGGGCTTACAACATCATCAGCCAAGTGGGTAACTACGCAGAAAGCTTTGAACGTAACGTGGGCATGGGCTCTCCGCTTGAAATCGAGCGCGGTGTTAACGCCCTGTGGAACGACGGTGGCTTCCAGTACGCTCCCCCGATTCGCTAAGCGTCTCGCTTGACCCCGGCCCGCCGTCCTCTTTACAGGTATCTGTTGAAAGGGCATGGCGGGCCATCTGATTGACCTTCCGTGTAGCGGAGACGCCACCCATGTCTGTAAGACCCAACATTCGCCCCGCCGGCCACAAGCCGCCGTTTTGGCGAGACCGCGCTAAGCGCGCACTTATTTTTCAAATCATTTTGGTCGCCGTTGTGGCGGCTTTCCTGATCTATATTATCGGCAATACCCAAGCCAACCTGAATGCCCGCGGCATTACCACTGGCTTAGGCTTTTTGGACAACACAGCCGGCTTTGGTATTGGTCAAACCTTAATCGAGTACTCCTCCCAAAGCACCTACGGCCGCACCTTCGTGATCGGCTTGCTCAATACGCTGCTGGTGGGTGGGCTGGGGGTTATTGCCGCCTCGATTATTGGTTTTATCGTCGGTATCGCGCGGCTATCCCCCAATTGGCTGATCGCTAAGTTAGCCAACGCCTATATCGAAACCTTCCGTAATATTCCGCTGCTGCTGCAGATTTTCTTCTGGTACTTCGCGGTACTGCGTACCTTGCCTAGTGCCCGGGAAAGCATGGCATTTGGCGAAGCCGTTTTCCTCAACGTGCGCGGGCTTTACCTGCCGCAACCGCTATTTGAATCCGGGTTTGGGCTTATTCCTATCACGTTTGTGGTGGCGATCATTGCCAGCATTGCGTTGATTGTCTGGAATAAACGCCGCCACGAAGCGACAGGGAAACGCTTACCGGTTTTCTGGATGTCGCTGATGATCATTTTTGGCCTCCCCCTGCTGATACTGGTGGCCACGGGCGTTCCAGTGACCTGGGAAATGCCAGAATTGCGCGGCTTTAACTTCGGTGGCGGGATCACCATCATTCCGGAGTTTTTGGCGCTCTGGCTGGCACTTTCCATTTATACCGCGTCGTTCATTGCGGAGATTGTGCGCTCGGGCATTCAAGCGATTCCCCATGGCCAAACAGAAGCTGCACAGGCTCTTAGCCTGCCGCGTAAACTGGTGCTTCGACTAGTCGTCATTCCACAGGCCATGCGCGTTATCATTCCGCCGCTGACCAGCCAATATCTCAACCTGATTAAAAACTCCTCTCTGGCCACCGCCATTGGTTACCCCGACTTGGTGTCGGTTTTTGCTGGCACCACGCTCAACCAGACCGGTCAAGCAATCGAAGTCATTGCGATGACCATGGCGGTCTATCTCATCATCAGCTTGCTGGTGTCCATGTTCATGAACTGGTTCAACGCTCGCGTTGCGCTGGTAGAACGCTAGGCCGGAGGCGACCCCATGATTCACAATAAAGAAACCATACCTCAGCGTCCGGCACCTAAAGGCACGATCGGCCCGGTTGCCTGGCTACGTGGCAACCTGTTCAACGGTCCTATCAATAGTGTTTTCACGCTGTTGGGCCTATACGTGCTGTATCTACTGGTGGTGCCAACCGTTCAGTGGGCGTTTATCGATGCCAACTGGGTGGGCGACAGCCGCGAAGACTGCACACGGGCGGGCGCCTGCTGGGTGTTCGTCAATGCGCGTTTCTCCCAGTTTATGTATGGCCTCTACCCAAGCGAAGAGTACTGGCGCGCCAACATCGTGTTTGCCATGTTTGCGGCCATTATTGCTTGGATGGTCATCCCTCGCTTGCCCTTTAAGCGCTGGATGGCCCTGTTTGCGCTGCTGATCTTCCCGGTCATCGCCTACGTGTTACTCCACGGCGGCTACTTCGACCTACCGCGTGTCTCAACCCACCGCTGGGGCGGTTTGATGCTGACCCTGCTATTGGCCAGCGTAGGTATGATTGGCGCCTTGCCGATTGGCATCGTGCTCGCTCTTGGGCGACGCTCGAACATGCCTATCGTGAAAACCTTCTGCGTGATTTTCATTGAGTTCTGGCGCGGTGTACCACTGATTACCATTCTGTTTATGGCCTCGGTGATGTTACCGCTGTTCCTGCCTTCAGAAATCAACGTGGATCGCCTGGTACGCGCCCTGATTGGCCTGACGCTGTTCCAGAGCGCCTATATGGCCGAGGTTATTCGTGGTGGTTTGCAGGCGATACCCAAAGGCCAGGACGAAGCCGCCGCGGCGCTGGGGATGACGTACTGGAAGCGTATGGGGCTCATCGTCATGCCTCAGGCACTTAAGATGATGATTCCCGGTATCGTTAATACGTTCATCTCCCTGTTTAAAGACACCACCCTGGTGATGATCATCGGGCTGTTTGACCTGCTGGGCATTGTGCAAGCGGCGCTTTCCGACTCGCGCTGGCTGGGCTTCTCAATCGAGGGGTATGTATTTGCGGCGTTCGTGTTCTGGATTTTCTGTTTCAGCATGTCGCGCTACAGCCAGTACCTGGAACGCAAGCTTAATACCGGCCATAAGCATTGATGCCGCATCTCTTTACGATTTAAGTAGGATTTCAATATGACACAAGCAGCCACCAACACCACTGACACCAGTACTTCTGATCTGATGGTCGAGATGCGCAACGTCAACAAGTGGTACGGCGATTTTCACGTACTGCGCGATATCTACCTTGAAGTAAAACGCGGCGAACGGATCGTGGTATGTGGCCCATCAGGGTCGGGTAAATCAACGCTGATTCGCTGCATTAACCACCTTGAAGAGCACCAAAAAGGTGAAATCGTGGTGGGCGGCGTTCCGCTCACCCAAGACGTTAAGCGTATCGAGCAGATTCGTCGCAGCGTGGGTATGGTGTTTCAGCACTTCAACCTGTTTCCTCACTTAACGGTGCTGGAAAACTGCTGCATCGCGCCAATGTGGGTCCAGAAGAAGCCCCGCAAAGAGGCCGAAGCGCTGGCTATGGAGTATCTGGAACGCGTACGTATTGCCGAGCAGGCCACTAAGTACCCCGGTCAACTCTCCGGCGGCCAGCAGCAGCGCGTAGCCATTGCACGCTCACTGTGCATGCACCCCGACGTGATGCTGTTTGATGAGCCCACCTCGGCCCTCGACCCTGAGATGATCAAGGAAGTACTCGACGTTATGGTGGAGCTAGCGGAAGAAGGCATGACCATGATCTGCGTAACCCACGAAATGGGCTTCGCCAAGACCGTGGCCGACCGGGTGATCTTTATGGATCAGGGCCAAATCATTGAAGAGAATGCGCCAGAGCCGTTCTTCAATAACCCGCAGTCTGAACGTACTCAGCTGTTCCTAAGCCAGATTCTTGGGCATTAATCCACAGCCCATCTGACCAAGCAGCTGTTGATAAGTACGTCATCATGGGCCTCATTTGAGGCCCATGATGGTTAACAGACGTTAAAAAAGCAGCATGTCATCGCGAGCGTAGCGCGGCGATCTCGGGGTTATCCTGCTACTACAAACAAGATTGCTTCGTCGCTCCGCTCCTCTCAATGACATGATAAAAAAGAGGCAATCGTATGATTGAAAAGATGTTTATTGACCGGGCACCACAGCCTATCGCGCCCTTTTCCCACGCTTGCCGCGTAGGCGACTTGGTGTTTATCACGGGGCAAATGCCGACGGTGCCGGAAACCAATGAAATGCTGTTGGGTACTTTCACCGAACAGACGCACCGCGTGATGCAGAACCTGGCGATCGTGCTGGAAGAAGTCGGTAGCGCCTTCGAATATGTGGTGCAGTCCAGGGTGTTTATTACCAATATGGGCCACTTTGACGAGGTCAATAAGGTCTACGCCAGCTACTTCCCGCAACCATTACCTACCCGCACCTGCATTGGGGTGACCGGCCTGGCGGGCGGCGCCGATGTGGAAGTGGATATGATTGCCTGGATTCCGCCGTCGCAGTAATAAACCTTATCAGTCGCCGTTGTCACGGCTGCCAGTGCGCTACAACGCGATTTCGCCCCGCATCTTTGGCGGCATAGAGCGCTTGGTCAGCCTGAGCAACGGCGACTGCCTGACAGTGATCTAAATCACTGGTGAGCGCCAGAGGGGCAATTCCCACGCTGACGGTAAGTGCCACCATCAGCGGCGTTTGCGAATCACCCGCCGTCAGATAAAACGGCTGCTGGGCTATTCGTTGTCGAATACGCTCACCCAGCTGGACTACCTGTTGGTGTGATAAATCCCCCGCCGTCACGGCAAACTCTTCACCGCCGAACCTTGCCAGGCAATCCTCGGGCCGCAGGGCATCATGGACGCGCCTTGCCATCTCCACCAGCAGCGCATCACCCGCAGGATGACCGTAGCGATCATTGATATGTTTAAAGTAATCAATATCAATCATCAGCAAATAATAGGCTGTCGCTTCGGACCGCTCATTAAGTTGTGCCAAGTGATTAGTCAAGCCACGTCGGTTGCGTGCGCCGGTCAAGGCGTCAAACTCCGCCGCTGCCCAGGCCTGCTCTTCGCTTTTTTTACGTTGGCTAATATCGATGACCAGACCGCCAATACGCGCTAAATAGCCATCGTCTGAGTAGTAACTTTCCATCACCAGCTCGTGCCAGCGCCACTGCCCAGATGCGACCCTGAGTTGAACATCAATACGGCATTGGGTTTGCAGCCGCTGATGGCACTCGCGAATCAAACTAAACACCCGTAAGCGGTCAGCAGGCATAGCATGGGCCAGTAAGCGACGCAGCGGGAGCCTAGCGTAATCGCCAGGATACCCCAGCGAAATCAGCAACGCCGAAGAGCACCAAGTGGCACCGCTGCGCGTGTTGATCTCCCAGGTGCCACAGGCGGCGACCTGCTGCAGCAGATCGACCTGACGCTGCCTGCGGGTAAGCTGCTGACGATAAATAGCCGAGGCGATTAGTTCAGCGCCGATCACTAGCGCCTCTAACCCCGCCCCCACCCAGTTAACTTCGCGCTCACAGTCATCAAAACCCAAAGTGCCCCACCACTGACCATCCACCATAATCGGAACAGTCACCATTGATAGAATCGATTGGCTCTCCAAATTGTCGCGCAGCGTGCCCAGATCCACTTTAGAGGTAATACAGGTGTGAGAATCACCCCGCTCCCGACCATTGACCATTTCCTCATACTCGGGATCGTCGATCAGCGTGGTAAAAAAGCGAAAGCGTTTTTGCGTTCGCTCACGGTAGTGTGATGCAGATGCCCATTCAAAAACGAAATCCTGTAGGACACCGTTTGGGTTGCGCTCTATGGTTTGAAATATCCACACCCGGTTGACGCCCGACGCTTCTCCTAGCGCCGCCAATAGCTGATCAACACCCTCACTCCAAAAGTGTGCGTCGATTAACGCATGGCTGCCCACGGCAAGGGCTTTTAGCAGGCTCGTCGCATCTGGCGAAAAAGGAGCAGGCATAACAGGATCTCTTTACTTTTCTTAGAGACTACCACACAGCTTTCAATGGATTACGCGTTATCCCCATAAAGAGTGATGCTAGCGGGTGCTAACGGGGTTAGCTCACGGTGGGTTGTCAGCGGTTTACCGGCCAGGGCAGTCAGTAAGATTTGCAGCGGATCGCCATGACTGACAAGCAGAATAGTTTCGCCGCTTACCTGCTGCTCCCAATCCGCAATGACTGCTTGCATACGTTGCGCCACAGCGCTTAAGGCTTCCACCTGATAGTGATGGTGCTCAGCATTCTCGGCATCTAACGCCCACACGCTGGGATAGTGCTCATCTCCCCGACCTTCTAAGTCACCAAAATTTCGCTCCCGCAAACGCTTATCCATGCAGGGTGCTAACCCGAACTTAACGGCTACTCGGGCAGCGGTTTGCGTGGTACGCAAAAAGTCTGAATGCACCACGCGGGTCGGCGCAGGCCAGTGCCAATCGGCAACGAGTTGGGCAAGTTGTTGCTCGCCATGCTCCGAAAGACCGAAGTTTTCCAGTCCCCGCTCTGGCGAGCTAATGATCATGGCCTGTTGATTGGCCTGACTGTGGCCGTGGCGCATTAATAAATAGCGATTGCGCCAATGGTCGGAGAGTGGCTGTAAAGTATTTGACATAAGTTTGTCACAAACCCTAGATTGAAGGTGTCTGCTTTCGAAAATAACCATCCTTGGCGCGGAATGTCCACTTACGAAACATTTTCCGTTTCATTATTGGCAAAACGCAGCAAAGGAAACACAGTTCGATCCATAGCAAGAACACAACAATAACGCACAAACGAGGCACACCATGGCAACTTCGCTCTTCCGCAAGCGCCCGCTTGCGATGCTCACCGCCGCATCACTTCTACCGTTCGCCCTGCTCACTACGCCCGCTTTCGCTGAGTGTGAACGCGGTGACTTAGATACTATTTATTGCGACGAAAATGGCAACATGGTCGCTGACCGTCCGTCTGACGAATCTGAGTGGGTTAATCCCGATACGCTGATCTTTGCCTATACCCCGGTAGAAGACCCGGCCATTTATTCGGATATCTGGCAGCCGTTTATCGATCACTTAGCGGAAGTCACCGAACGGGATGTACGCTTCTTCGCGGTACAGTCCAACGCGGCGCAAGTGGAAGCCATGCGCAGCGGACGGCTGCATATTGCCGGGTTCTCGACCGGCCCTACACCGTTTGCGGTGAACTTGGCCGGTGCCGTGCCGTTTGCGCTGATGGGCTCTGATAGCGGCCAGTTTGGCTATACCCTGCAGCTGTTTACTCACGTCGATTCCGATATTCACGAGATTGAAGACCTCAAAGGCAAGCGGGTCGCCCACACCTCACCCACCTCCAACTCGGGCAACCTAGCTCCTCGCGCGCTGCTGCCTGAGCTCGGCATTACCCCCGATGAGGATTACGAAGTGGTCTACTCGGGCAGCCACGACCAGTCCATGCTCGGCGTGGTGGCCCAAGACTATGACGCCGCCCCAGTGGCTTCCGAAGTAGTCGAGCGAATGGCCGCCCGTGGCCTTTACGATGAAGAGGACGTGCGGCTGATATTTGAGTCCGACCGCTTCCCCACCACGTCTTACAACTACGCTTATAACCTTCATCCCGATCTGGTCGAAAAAATCGAAGAAGCCTTTTTCAGCTTTGATTTCGTCGGTACCGAGCTAGGCGAGGAGTTTGAAGGCGTCGAGAAATTCATTCCCATTAACTACCAAGATAACTGGAAGGTGATCCGCACCATCCAAGCGGCCAATAACGTGAGCTATACGCCAGAAAACTTGGAAGAGTAAACGTAGCGCACCGCCGCTGGCGGTGCGGTTATTTTCTCACGATGGAAGCGGACACATGCTGGAAATTACCAATCTGGTCAAACGTTATGGCCACGATGAAGCCGTGCTGAAAGGGCTTGACCTCAAGGTAGAGGGAAACAGCGTTGTTTCTATCGTTGGCGCCTCGGGTGCGGGTAAAAGCACCATGCTGAGATGTATTAATCGCTTAGTCGAACCGACCTCGGGCTCGATCAAGCTCAACGGCAATGAGCTGGTAAACCTGAAAGGCGCGGAATTGCGCCGCGCCCGCCGCAAAATCGGCATGGTGTTTCAGGGCTTTAATCTGCTCGATCGCTTGACCGTCATGGAAAACGTGCTGGCCGGGCGCCTGGGCTACGTCAATCTCTACCAAGCGATTTCGCGCCGCTACCCGCAAGCGGATATTGAGCGTGCGTTTGTGCTGATGGAGCGCGTGGGCATCGCGCATTACGCGAACAAGCGCGCGGATGAGCTTTCCGGTGGCGAGCGCCAGCGAGTCGGCGTGGTGCGTGCGCTAATGCAGGAACCTGAAGTCCTGCTGGCGGACGAACCAACGGCCTCTCTCGATCCGCGCACTTCCGAGCAGATCATGATACTGCTACAGAGCCTGGCCAGCGAGCTGTCGCTGCCGGTGCTCATCAATATCCACAACGTGGCGCAGGCCAAAACCTATACCGAACGCATTGTCGGCCTGCGCCACGGCAAGATGATCTTTGATGGCTTACCAGCCGACTTCAACAAAGACGCGTTAGACGCCATCTACGGCGGCATTGAAGCGCCGGACGATGCGATTACCGAGAACCCGGCGGAGGCTCGTGCCCATGACTCCGCCTGACGCTTCCACTGCCTCACCACGTACTTGGAAAAAGCCGCCGTTTATCGCTAATCCGCTGCTACGCTATGGGCTGATCATCATCGCCGTGGTCTATTTGGTGTGGGCGTTTGGCTCGCTGCCGTTTAACTGGGCGCGTATCTCTGAAGGCGTGCCCCGCGCCGCGCGTATTTTTAGCGGTGGCTTCCCGCCTAACTTAGAGCGCTACGAGCTCCTGCTAACGGGTTTTAAGGAGAGCTTTCAAATCGCTATTTTGGCAACGCTAATGGGCGTTTTTCTGTCTATTCCGTTTGCCGTGATGGCGGCGCGTAATATCGCCCCCATGCCTATCTATGTCATTGGTCGGGCAGTGATTATCGTCTCGCGTAGCTTCCATCCGGTCATCGTGGCCATTCTGTTCGTTGCCGCCGTCGGCTTTGGTCCACTGGCGGGTATTCTTACCCTCACGCTCTATTCGATTGGTTTTGTCGGCAAACTGCTGGCCGAAGAGATCGAGGAGATTAACTGGGGGCAGGTAGAGGCGATGAAAGCCGCGGGAGCGGGCTATTTGGCGATTCTGTTTTACGCGGTATTCCCGCAGATCCTGCCCCGCCAGGTCGGCCTGTCCATGTACCAGTTAGATAGCAACCTACGCGCCTCGGCCGTAGTGGGTATCGTCGGCGCGGGCGGCATTGGCGGCACGCTAATGAACGCCTTTGGTCGCTACGATTACGACTTCGCCTTTGCGATTCTGCTTATCATCATCGCGGTCATTTTGCTCAGCGAAGGGGTCAGCGGCTGGGTAAGGAAAAAAATATGGTAGATCACGCACAGCAGCTTGCCGACCGTGTTTGGCAACGCTACGACCGCAAGCAGCGCCTTATCCGCTATGCCGTTCTCTTCGCCACCTTGATGGTGGTGGTCTGGGCGGTGCGCGATATTGATATTTTCTGGCCGTGGGTGTGGGATGCACCCAATCAAATTTCTGCACTAGGGGGCCGCATGTGGCCGCCCAGTGCAGAAGGTTTGAACGGCATTATCGCGGCACTGATCGAGACGGTGCATATTGCCACCCTGGCCACCTTCTTAACGATCTTTTTGGCCTTACCGGTAGCCTACATTGCCGCCCAGAACACCACGCCGAACCGCGCTTGTTTATGGCTGGGGCGCTTTATTCTGGTCTCCAGCCGTTCGGTGAACACGATTATCTGGGCGCTGCTGTTCGTGGCTATTTTTGGCCCTGGCGTGCTAGCCGGGATCCTCGCCATCGTGTTTCGCTCCATTGGCTTTATCGGCAAATTGATGGGCGAGGCCATCGAGGAGATCGACCGGCGTCCGGTAGAAGCCATGGAAGCCACCGGGGCTTCCAAAGCCAAAGTGGTCGCCTACGCGATCGTGCCGCAGGTCATGCCCGCTTTTTTTGCCATCGTGATTCTGCGTTGGGACATCAATATTCGCGAATCGACAGTGCTTGGCTTAGTGGGTGCGGGTGGTATTGGTGTCATCCTACAAGGAGCGATCGATACTTTTGCCTGGCCCACCGTGGCAACCATCTTGATGGCCATCATTGTGCTGGTGCTCATTGGCGAAGCCATTACCAGTCTCCTGCGCAGTAAAGTGCTGTAAGTGTCGCTGTTTAAGCCATGGCAAGCGTTTGACCTAACGCCAAACGCTTGCCATGTTTAAAGCATCATCAACGACAAGGAGTATGCACAGCGATGACAACTTATATCGTGGTAGCCGACGCCGCTCGCGCACGTATTTTTACCCGTGATTCGCTTAAGCTTGCCGAACAGGAAAGCCTGGTTCACGCTGAAGGACGTCTACACGAAGGTGACTTGGTCACCGACGGTCGAGGCGATGTGCACGAGTCGATGTCCAGCACCGCCCGCTCGGCAGGTGAAGAGGGAACTGCCACCAAGCACGAAAACGAACTATTTGCGAAAGAGGTCGCCCAGCGGCTTTACAGTGCTCGTGTAGATAACAGCATGGAGAAGCTCATCATGGTCGCGCCACCCAAGTTTTTGGGCCTGCTACGCGATAAGCTTGATGGCCCAACGCAGAAACTCGTCATTCACTCCCTTTCGAAAGACCTAAGTAAAGCGTCAATGGCCGATATTCAAACAGCTGTGAGCGACTTACGGTAATAGTAATCATGCTGCCTCACCGATTCGTTAAGGAATAGGCGGTAGCGCAATATCATCGCTGCGTTTGGCGCCAGCAGTCATTTCACGGCATAGCCGCAGGAACTCGCGCACGCCGGTGGTGAGGTACTTGTGGCGGTGCCAGATAAAGGTGAATTGACGCTTTAAATCCAACTCCGGCGTGGGCAGCGGTACCAAGCTGCCGCGCCGGAAGGCATCGCGTAGGGCGAGGCGTGACACACAGCCAATCCCCAAGCCTGATTCAACCGCCCGCTTAATGCCCTCGGTGTGCTCAAGCTCCAGCAGGGTATTGAACCGGCTACGCCGGTGGCGTGCGGCGTGCTCCAGCGTCATCCGTGTGCCCGAGCCCTCTTCACGCATGATCCAATCTTCACGCAGCAGTTGCTCCAACTCGAGATGCTCGCGGCCGGCCAGCGGATGCCGCGGTGAGCAGAATACGCACAGCTCATCTTCGACCCAAGGCTGACTGATGATCATCTCATCGTCGCACTGCCCTTCGATCAGCCCTAAATCCAGCGAGTGTTGGCGCACGCCTTCGATGATATGGCGAGTATTGCGCACCGCTAAGCGCACCCGACTGCCGGGGTGGCGCTGCATGAAGTCGCTGATGAGTAGCGTGGCGAGGTAGTTACCAATGGTCAGCGTGGCGCCCACATCGAGCGAGCCAACCCCTTTCTGGCCGCGTAGAAGCTCTTCGATCTCTTCACCGCGATCAAGCAGCGCCACCGCTTTGGGCAACAGCTGAAACCCCAATGCATTGAGCTTTAAGCGTTTGCCGATGCGGTCCAACAGCTGGCAATCGAACTGGCGTTCAAGCTCCGCCAGCGCCGTGCTGGTCGCTGATTGGGACATGGCCAGCGCCCGCGCCGCATGAGAGACGCTCTCATGTTGGGCAACCGCCACAAAGACTTCCAACTGCCGCAGGGTGTAGTGCATAGCGTCTGACCTTTATTTGATCTATATCTATTTTTCAGATAACCGATATCAATATAATTCGCTTAACAGATATACCACCCTTTGCTTAGACTTGCTGGCAACTTATTTAATCATTTTTATTCTTTTTAAGAATATACCCGATGCAGTAGCGCGTCCGCATCGGCTAAGGGAGAAGCGGCATGAGTAAGTTTGCTCTGGAAGAAGTGCTTAGTGTTCATCACTGGAACGACACCCTGTTTAGCTTTCGCACCACCCGCGAGCGTAGCCTGCGCTTCAAAACCGGTCAGTTCGTGATGATCGGCCTGGAAGTGAATGGCAAACCGTTGATGCGCGCTTACTCGATTGCCAGCCCTAACTACGAAGACCACCTTGAGTTCTTCAGCATTAAAGTGCCCGACGGCCCGCTGACCTCACGCCTACAGCACTTGAAAGTGGGCGATCAGATCATGGTCAGCCGCAAGCCAACCGGCACGCTGGTGACCGATGATCTACTGCCTGGTCGTAACCTTTACATGCTCTCAACAGGCACTGGCTTGGCGCCGTTCATGAGCTTGATCCAAGACCCCGACGTTTACGAGCGCTATGAGAAAATCGTGCTGGTTCACGGTGTTCGTGAAGTCTCTGAACTGGCTTACGCCGACTTCATCACCAAAGAGCTGCCTGCGCACGAGTACCTGGGTGAAGATATCGCTGAAAAGCTGGTCTATTACCCCACCGTGACCCGTGAAGAGTTTCACACCATGGGCCGCCTGACCGACCACATCCGCACGGGTAAGTTGTTCGAAGACACCGGCCTGCCGCCCATCGACCCGCGCCAGGATCGTGCCATGATCTGCGGTAGCCCCGCCATGCTGGACGACACTAGCGCACTGCTTGATGAGCTGGGACTCAACATTTCGCCGCGCATGGGTGAGCCGGGCGACTACGTGATTGAACGCGCTTTCGTCGAAAAATAAGTTAACCGCTCGTCATTAAAAACCCCCGCTAATCGGTTTGAGGATATAAACCGGCTAGCGGGGGTTTTGTATTCTGATGCTATTTAAACAGCGTCTTTGCCCGTTTCGCCGGTACGAATACGGATCACTTGCTCTAACGGCATCACAAAGATTTTGCCGTCGCCGATTTTCCCGGTATTCGCGACCTGGGTGATCGCATCGATCACCTGTTCGGCCATGTCGTCGTCCACAGCGACTTCCAGCTTCACCTTGGGTAGAAAGTCCACCACATACTCAGCGCCACGATAAAGCTCTGTATGCCCTTTCTGGCGCCCAAAGCCTTTCACTTCCGTCACCGTAATACCCTGTACACCGATGTCGGAGAGCGACTCGCGCACATCGTCAAGCTTGAACGGCTTGATAATAGCTGTGATCAATTTCATTACCATATCCTCTAACTGGGTGGCCGTGATGGGGTTGAGTTGAAGGGCTGCAAGTATCGCAACCAATAACCGCTACTCACCAGCATACACCGCTATCGACAGAGAATAAAAAAGCCTCCCACTTTAGGGGAGGCTATAAGGAGCACACCAGCTCAATGGGTAGGCATTACCTTATTTCTTAATACCAAATTCTGGGTAGGCTTCGAGACCACATTCAGCGATATCAACGCCTTCATACTCTTCTTCTTCGCTGACCCGGATACCCATGATGGCTTTCAGGATCAACCACACCACCAGGCTTGCCAGGAACACCCAGCCGAAGATACCGGCGATACCGATGATCTGCGCACCGAATGACGCGCCATCGTTAGTCAACGGCACGGCCAACACGCCCCAGATACCGACAACACCGTGCACCGAAATCGCACCCACCGGATCATCCAGTTTCACTTTATCGAGGGTGACGATGGCAGCGACAACGATGATGCCGCCCACTGCACCAATAATCGTGGCGCCTAGTGCGGTCGGAGAGAGCGGATCAGCGGTAATCGCGACCAAGCCCGCCAACGCACCGTTCAATGCCATGGTCAGGTCGGCTTTGCGGAACCACAGTTTGGCCAGGATCAACGCTGCAATCACACCACCTGCAGCCGCCGCGTTGGTATTTACAAACACTTGCGCCACGTTGTTAGCAGAATCGACCGCCGCCAGCTTAAGCTCGGAGCCACCGTTGAAGCCGAACCAGCCCATCCACAGGATGAAGGTACCCAGCGTTGCCAGCGGCATGTTGGCGCCGGGAATCGCGTGGATAGAACCATCTTTACCGTATTTGCCTTTACGTGGGCCTAGCACGATGACACCAGCGAGTGCTGCAGCTGCACCGGCAAGGTGCACAATGCCTGAACCCGCGTAGTCAGAGTAACCGACTTCAGACAACCAGCCGCCGCCCCAGGTCCAGTAGCCAGACACCGGATAGATAAACGCAGTCATCACCACCGCAAAGGCCAGGAAGGCCCACAGCTTCATACGTTCAGCCACGGCACCCGATACAATCGACATCGCGGTGGCCACGAACACGACCTGAAAGAAGAAGTCAGAACGCATGGAGTAGTAAGGGGCGTCATCGCCGCCTGCGGTCACCGCATCAACGCTGTTTTCAGCGCCAATCAGGAAGCCTAGGTTAGGCAGGAAGCCGCCCGCGCTGCTGGAATACATGATGTAGTAGCCCACCAGCAGGTACATGGTGCAGGCAATCGCAAACAGCGCGATATTTTTGGTCAGGATCTCAGCGGTGTTTTTGGAGCGTACCAGGCCCGCTTCTAACATGGAGAAGCCAGCGGCCATCCACATCACCAGCACACCGCAAATTAGAAAGTAGAACGTATCGAGCGCGTAGCTCAAATCAGCTAACTCATTCATGAGGGGTTCCCCTTTATTCTATGAGAAGTTATACGCAAAAGACGGCTCTGCAGCCCTGTTCGCGTGGCGTCCGTTATACGGCGTCAGCACCGCGCTCACCGGTGCGGATACGGATCACGTCTTCCAGTGGCGTCACAAACACCTTGCCGTCGCCAATTTTGCCGCTGTTGGCTGCGCTGCAGATGGCGTCCAGCACGCTTTCTAAACGCGCATCGTCGACGGCCACTTCCACTTTTACCTTGGGCAGGAAGTCGACGACGTATTCGGCGCCACGGTACAGCTCGGTATGTCCTTTCTGACGGCCAAAGCCTTTCACTTCGGTCACCGTAATGCCCTGAACGCCGTTGTCGGCAAGTGCCTCACGAACGTCGTCGAGCTTGAATGGCTTGATGATAGCGGTGATGAGTTTCATCCCGGATCTCCCCTGCTGGATAAGTCCTGCTAGATTGGTAGCGGCACTGCCGCCAGAATAAGCACCTGAACCGATAATGCGCATACTGTGCCAGCTGGCTTTTTTATCTTAAAAGTCAGTCGATTAGACAGTAAATAAAGTTCACCAGTGCGCTGAATCCCGTTCGATTTGTTCAGTCATCACGGCCATTGCACCAAAAAAGAGCGTAAGCAAATGTTGCCCGCTCTATTTCGATGCAAACCGCTCGCTAAGCAGTAAATCCATTCGGCGCATGCGAATTCGCCAACTGTTGCGTATCCTTACCGGTATGCCGTTTTTATAGATTCATTTAATACGTGATTAAGGAGAGAGCCGCTATGGCGCCTCAAGACCGCATCAGCCGACTGGCCCAGCAAATTGGCGACCGTTTACAGAACGCCTCTCAGGCACCGGAAGATATCCAAAAAGGCGTACAGCAAGTCGTGCGTGGCGCCTTTGATCGCCTAGAACTTGTTTCCAGAGAAGATTTCGATATTTTGATGGACGTACTTCAGCGCACACGTTCACGGGTAGAGGCCCTTGAACGCCAAGTAGCGAACCTAGAAGCCACCGTTGAGGCTTCCGCTGCCTCAACCGCCACCCCTATGGAAGCAGAAGTACCGCCGATGCCTACCCCAGAGCCCGACAGTGACGACGCTCAAAAGGACCACCGTTCTAACGAATAACCGCTCTATGGCTCAGTGATTTCGTTGATGAGGATCGGCAATAGCGTCATGGCGCTAACGCCGATCTTTGTCGACGGGTTAACCCACCTGCCTCTCCGCTTGCCCCCACCAAGATAATAAATACGAATCAGTATCATTGACATTTTATCCGTCAATGTTACCTTCCTTGATTGGCGGCCTTCTGCCCGTGCCACTGGCTTTTCGGTAATGGCGGCACCAGTGAGCTCATCAAAATAAGTCGCAGGTAAGCACCAAGATAGGTCACACCCGTGTCGACACCGCGGCTGGGTATCTCATACCGACGCCGTTTTCTGCATGGGGAGCGTTGGCCTGCGTCATGATGCGCCAAATTGATGCATATCATTTTAACAATAGCGGCATGACCCTATGAACACACTCGCTGCGCACCCACCTACCGACCAAACAACGCATACCCTGACATCGCAATCGTTAGAGCAGCTGGGTTTGCGCTTCGGCATCGATTACCGAATCGAGGGCGTGGGCGCCCACGTCGTGCCCGTCGCCCATGGCAGCGTGCACGATGTGAGTTTATCCCCATCGCTACATCTAACACTCTCTGACCTGCAGGTGGAGCGTAGCTACTGGTCAGCGTCTCGCCAGTCAGTGCCCTGGTTCATTAGCGTGGTGCTCGAAGGTCATATCACCGCCACGGTGGGTTCTGAATGCTTTGCCCTCATGCCAGGCGATGGGCTGTGCGCGCACTTCAATTCTCAGCAGTCGCTCACGGTTTATCAGCCCGCTCAGCCGCGCCTACGCACGGTGAACCTTGCCGTACTCGCAACAGAACCTCATGGGCTTCCGCGATCCCCCGCCGCTCCGCTGCTGCATCGCTGGCGGCTACCTGAAGCGCTGCTTCTGGCCCTGCGCGCCAACATCGACCAGCCGACCAGCGCTTGCCGGCAACCGCTGGTGTGGCAAGGGCTAGCGCTTCAACTACTCGGCCATGGCTTGCCCGCCGACCCGTTATCGCCGCTGGTGGCAAGCGCTCCCTCCCATCACCGTGAAACACGCTTAACCCCTCGAGACCGCGGTTGCCTGGCGACGCTTCACCAGCAGATTGCCGATCAACCGATGAAGACCTACTGCTTGGAGAGCTTGGCTCGTGATGTCGCCATGAGCCCCAGCAGCCTGCGTCAGAAGTTTCGCGCCTATTACGGTTACTCACTGTTTGAGCACCTGCGCCAATGCCGCTTAACCCAGGCATATCGCGATCTGCAGCGTGGCTATAGCGTGCAGCAGGCGGCCCATGCGAGCGGTTATCGCCATGCCACTAATTTTGCCACCGCTTTCAAGCGCGCTTTTGGGATGGCGCCCCACGCTGTGTTGAAACGCCATTAAGACGCCCCCCCGCTTGTTTTTGCAGTAAGTTCCATAACGAAGCACTTTTTGGCAGCAGGCATAGCCTCTTTGTCATTACGCATACCTATCCACTGCGATAAAAAGCAATAATTCTCATTAACACATTTTGTTCATTGCTTCTTCTTGCAGGTATCACTTATGGACGTTATCCATCATCGCTTCCTACGCTCTCCCCTTAGTGCCGCTGTTATCGCGGCCCTGTCGGTATCACCGCTCCATGCACAGGAGAACACCCCGCTGGGTACCGTCACGGTGACCGCCCAGCAGGCCGCCACCAAAGTTGAGACGCCGTTTATCGAAACACCTCAGAGCGTCTCAACCATTACGCGCGAACAGATGGATAACCGCGGAGTCAGCACCGTTCAGCGCGCCACCGACTACACGCCCGGCGTTTACAGCAACCAAATCGGCGCCTCCAACCGCTTTGATTATCTCGTGTTGCGCGGGTTTTCGGACGGTAGCTTGAGCAACACCTTCTTAGATGGCTTGAAAATCATGGGGGATGCCAACTCCCATAGCAGCATGCGCATCGACCCGTGGTTTCTGGAAAGCATTGAAGTAGTCCGCGGGCCTGCGTCAGTGCTTTATGGGCAAGCCTCCCCTGGCGGCGTAGTGGCGCTAAACAGTAAGCGGCCAGAATTTGAACAGGGCGGTGAGCTGCGTTTACGAGTGGGTAATAATAACCAGCGCAGCGCCGCTTTTGACCTCACCGGGCCACTTGGCGCTGAGCAGCGGGTGGCCTTTCGCCTGACCGGTATCGCCAGCGCCGCGGATACCCAGTTTGGCCCGGCGGAAGAAGAGCGCTACGCCATTGCGCCCCGGCTCACCTGGGATATCACCGATGACACCAGCCTGACCGTAGAAGCCTATCTACAGGATGAGCCCGAAGGCGGCTACCACTCCGGTGTACCCTATGAAGGTGCCGTGGTTGCCCATAATGGTCGCAAGATCAGCAACAACTTCTTTGATGGCGAAGCGGATTACGACGTCTATGAGCGCACCCAGCGCATGGTCGGCTACGCCCTGGAGCACCGCTTCAACGATCAGGTGACTGGCCGCCAGCTGATGCGCTACCTCAATTCAGACGTGGTGCTCAATCAGGTCTACGGTTTTGGCTGGACCTCGCCTACGTCCGATGAGCTCACGCGCTACTACTCCGGCAGCAATGAGTCGCTAGACGCCTGGACGTTCGATAATCAGTTAGAAGCCAACATCAGTAGTGGCGTTATGGATCACACGCTGCTGCTCGGGGTGGATTATCAGCAGCGTGAAAACGACGTTTCTTGGCCATCTGGGTATTTTCCATCGATCAATGCCTTTAACCCTGTGTATGGCAGCGAACCCATCGAGTTTTACGCCCCGGTGCGGGAACGCCATGAAATCGACCAAACCGGCGTTTACCTGCAAGACCAAATCGCCCTCAATGACTGGCGCTTCACCCTAGGCGGCCGCTACGACTGGGTGAATATCGACAATACCAACCGCGACAGTGGCGATACCAGCTCGCTCAGCGATACCCAATTCAGTGGCCGCGCTGGGGTGGTCTACCTGTTCGATAACGGCGTGGCGCCCTATCTCAGCTACTCCACCGCGTTCACCCCCACCAGTTTCGTGGATGACAGTGGCGATCTGCTGCAACCGATGGAAGGCGAGCAGTGGGAAACCGGCGTCAAATTCCAGCCTAACGGCAGCGCCAGCCAGTACAGCGCGGCCCTGTTCCATATTACTCAAGAGAATGTGGCCACCAAAGAGCAGCCCACCGACCCTTACCGCGCCGTGGGTGAAATCGAATCTCAAGGGCTGGAACTGGAAGCGCAAACTCAGCTGACCGACACCCTCTCGCTGCAGGCGGGCTACAGCTTCACCGATATCACTTACGCTAAAAGCGATGACGGCAACCAGGGCAATAACGCCATTTACTCCCCCCGGCATCAGGTTCAGCTGTGGGGTCATTACGAGGCCAACGATGGCTGGCTGAACGGCGTGGATATGGGGGTCGGCGTACGCCACTACGCGGATATCGCTGCTGACCGGGCCAATACCGAAACCGTGCCCGACTACACCCTAGTCGATGCCACTATTGGCTACGACCTTAGCCAACTCGGCGTTGAAGGGGTCGAAACACGCTTAAACGTGAACAACCTGCTGGATAAAGAGTACGTGGCCTCCTGCAACTCTCTAGAGTACTGCTACTTTGGCGCCGAGCGCGGCGTGACCGCGAGCGTTCACTACCGTTTCTAAGCTGTCGTTCCAAGCACTGCTAAGTAATCGTTGGCACATCTGCCCAGGCCACCACGCCTGGGCAGTTTGCTTTCTGAAAACAGGTTTGCAAACAATAAATATTATCGTTTAAATACATCACTTATTTTTCTGGATAGCCTTTTTCCACCATGCGCCATGCCACCCCGCACTCTTTTCTCGCACGCTGCGGGCTGTTCGCCGTTTGCCTCCTGGCCTTCTCCACTGCCCAGGCGCAATGGGCGACGGTCGACTGGACCATCGCCGAAACACTCATGGCCATTGATGCCCCGGTTAGCAGCGTTGCCCAACAGGACGCGTATCACGACTGGGTGGGCGAGCCCCGCATCCCCGAGAGCGTCAGCGATATGGGGCTGCGCACCCAGCCCAATTTAGAACTGCTGGCGCAAATACCGCCCGCGCAAACGCTGATTTCCCCCATGTTTGCAGGCTTAACGCCACGTCTTGAGCGAATCGCACCAGTCACCTCGTTCGCGCTCTATTCTCCCGGCACCGATACCTGGGAAGAGATGCAAACCCTGACCCGCCAATTGGGCGAGTTAACCGAGCGCCAAACGCAGGCAGAAGCGCTGATTGAAGAAACCGCCGCCCTGATGAGCCGTTTGCGCCGCTCCCGGCCTGACACCGCGCCGCTGCTGATGGTGCAGTTTATGGATGCCCGCCATGTGCGTGTGTTTGGTGATAACAGTCTTTACAACGCCGTTCTTGAGCAGCTCGACATCCCTAATGCCTGGGATCAGCCCACCAACGCTTGGGGGTTTGCGCTGGTAGGGGTTGAAGCGCTGGCACGCTACCCAGAGGCGATGATCGTGATCATCGACCCGCTGCCCGCTGGGGTCGAAGAGAAGCTGGCCGACAGTGGCCTGTGGCAGCACCTTCTCAGTGTGAAAAACGATCGGCTGCTGCGCCTACCCCCGGTATGGAGCTTTGGCGCGCTTCCGTCCGCCCAACGCTTTGCCCTGGAACTGACCGCGGTGCTGGAAGATGCTGCAGCAGACAGCGAGCAGCCTTAAGAGGAGTAACGTTGAGCGCTACCAAAGCGGGCTTAACTAAGGTAGTTTAGCCATAATGGTAAAGCAGGCTTAGATAATATAAGCGTAACGTTGGCCCCCATCATCATCGAGGAATTGCAATGACATTAGCCATTGTCGCCACCCGCGCAGGCGTAGGTTTAGACGCACCCGCGGTGCATGTTGAAGTGCACTTGGCTAATGGCTTACCCGGCCTGACACTGGTGGGCTTACCCGAAACCGCCGTTAAAGAGAGCCGCGAGCGCGTACGCAGCGCCTTGGTGAACGCGGGCTTTGATTTTCCTAACACGCGACGCATCACGTTAAACCTCGCCCCCGCGGATCTGCCTAAAGAGGGTGGTCGCTTCGACCTGCCCATTGCCCTAGGCATTTTGGCCGCCTCTGGGCAAATCCCAGTAGAAGCATTGGAAGGCATGGAGTGCGCGGGTGAGCTGGCGCTGGATGGCAAGCTGCGCGCGGTGCCCGGCATACTGCCTTTTGCGTTGGCCACGCGGCGAGCGAAAAAAGCGCTGATTATTCCCCGCGACTGCGCCGATGAAGCAGCACTGGCGGGTGATCTGCCGGTGCTACCTGCCGACACGCTTTGGCAGGTCGTGGCGCACTTACTCGATCAAGAGAAGATTCCCCCGCATAAGCTTAGCGCCTCGGTGAAAACCACTGCCCCAGTGGATGACCTTGCCGATGTGCGCGGCCAGCAGCAGGCACGCCGTGCGCTGGAAGTCGCTGCGGCCGGCGGTCATAACCTACTATTCGCCGGCCCGCCCGGCACCGGTAAAACCATGCTAGCCAGTCGCCTGCCGGGTATTCTGCCGCCGCTTTCTGAAGAAGATGCACTAGAAGTCGCCGCGGTGCGCTCAGTGTGCGGGCTAGCGCTGGAAGCCGACTGGGGCAAACGGCCATTCCGACAACCCCATCACAGTGCCAGCGCCGCGGCGCTGGTCGGCGGTGGCTCTAAACCCAAACCCGGTGAAATATCACTCGCTCACCACGGGGTGCTGTTTTTAGATGAACTGCCCGAGTTTTCTCGCAACGTATTAGAAGTACTTCGGCAGCCACTAGAAACAGGTACGATTCATTTAGCCCGCGCTAGCCATGAACGCCGTTATCCAGCTCGTTTTCAATTGGTAGCCGCCATGAACCCCTGCCCCTGTGGCCACTTGGGCGACCCACGCCAGCGCTGCCAATGTACCGCCAGCCAAATCCAGCGTTATCAGGCTAGGCTTTCCGGGCCACTGCTGGATCGCATCGATCTTCAGGTGGAAGTGCCCGCACTGCCGCCTGAACAGCTCACCGCGCAAACTCAAGGCGAGTCTTCAGCAGCCGTGCGTGAACGCGTAATGGCCGCCCGGGAACGCCAAATGGCCCGCGGCACACTCAACAGCCAGTTAAGCGGTAAAGCACTGGAAGCCGCCTGCGCCCTCAACGATGAAGAGCGCGCTTGGCTCGCGGGTGTGCTCGAAAAGCTCAAGCTCTCTGCCCGCGCCTACCATCGCGTATTACGCGTAGCGCTTACGCTGGCCGATTTACAGGGTGAGCCAAAGCCCAGCCAGCCACACCTTATTGAAGCGATTGGTTACCGACAATTGGATCGTATGTTGAAGAGTGGCTAACGGTAAATCAGGAGTTGGATGCAGACTCTGAGTGCAACACTCGTTAATGAACAGCGGGTGGATTGTCT
>OJIO01000069.1_pt1 | contig 82861 bp, 102 predicted proteins | sample 1595621 | NCBI WGS metagenome assembly OJIO01 (sample SAMN05416776, study PRJEB24817) | seawater metagenome | isolation source: Sea water | place: Canada:Atlantic | collected 2013-07 | reverse complement strand
GCCCGGTGGGCCGCCTATTCGATCAGGCCAAATCCACGTGAAGTGACGAAGAACCATAAAAAAGTTCATCGCATTTTGCCGGGATATGCGACTTTGATCTTCAGAAAGAAATACGCCGTGTCCCGGTAGCCGTAAGCCATTCGCTTGATGACTTTGATGTGATTGTTCATTCCTTCCAGGGCGCTGGTGTTGAGTCGATAAAGGGCACTGGCAACGATACCTTCTAGGTGCTTGGCGAAAGCAACCAGCGACTTGAGCCCACTGTCGATGGCCATTCCAAACTACGCTTTACAGCGTCGGCGGGCCTCGGCTTCACTAGGTGCGTACCATAGCTCTTTGAGTTAGCTCTTAAGCAGGTAGACCGTGGTCAGCGGCTCTTTGGCGGCTAGCAATACATCCAACTTGACGGCCTGCTCAGGGTCCAGGTTGGTGCGGTTGCGCAGGAGCAACCAGCGACTGCGCTTGATCACACGCCGGCCAGCATGGTTCTCGCGTAGCCGGTTTGCCTGATAGACCCGCACCCGGTCGATCACCTCGCGACCGAACTTGGCGACCACGTGAAACAGGTCGTAAACGACCCTGGCTTTTGGGCAGTGTTGCTTGGCTTCCATGTCCATTGCCGTATTCATGCCCATGGCGACCGCTTCTTTTTGCTGACAGGTATCCCTGTCCAGCCATTCGAAGGCAGCGCATGCGCATGAACGCCCCTCGCCGACCCACAGGACTTGCTGTGTGTCGGCGCAAATAGCCACCATGGCATAGTGGTTCCCCTTGTGCAGGACAAACTGACGCCGCACCCGGGTCAGGTCTGCCTGGGCTGTCTCATGACTCAGGCGCCGATGATCCATAGTCTTGACCGTATACCATTGAAGCCCCACCAGCTCGGCCACATGCTTGATAGGTGAAAGTCGAACCAGGGTTTCGACCCAGCTCACCATGGCGCAGGTCAGTGGCTGACGTCCGGCTAGCCAGGCAATACGCTCTCATCGGGGGCCGCAGGCCGGACGACGTACTCGGCGCACAGGGATGTCTAGCCATACGCGATACTGGAACAGGTCGCGCTCACGCACACGGCGATAACTGACATCATGAATGAGCCAGGTGGATTGGCCACAGCGACTGCAGCAGGGCGGGTGTGAGGCGGTGAGTTTGAGCTTGATCAGCAGGCCATTGGCGCCGAGTGATTCATAGCAAACCAACTCGAAGTCTTCCCAGAACAAGGTAAGCAAACTAGCATCCATGGCACGGCGGTGGTCTGGTTGGGACATTTTTTTGGCTTAAACCTTTCTACCGCCGTCATTCTCGTTTACGGGTGCTATCCTGCAGTGAAACCTGAAAATGGTTTGGAACTCTTATCCTCAGTTGCCAAATAAAGATCTCAATGCTTAGGCATGAGGTCTAGCCATCTCAAGTTGCCGCTATCAGGCTCTCCTAGAGCATCGAGCCTATGTCTGAGGCCCCCGTTGGGTAGGCAAACATTGTCGTATTGAGGTCCGTGGTGGTGAGCCCATGACGAATGGCCAGCGCGAATACGTTGATGACTTCATCCACGTTGGGGCCGACGAGATGAGCGCCCAGTACCTTATCTGTCTCTTCTTCGATAAATATCTTGAAGCCATAGACCGGCTCGGCGGCCTGACGGGCGGTAAACCAGTTGTGTGTGTGTTGACTCGAGACGCGGAATTTCAGCCCTTGCTCACGGGCCTGCGCTTCGTCGAGACCGGCGGAGGCGATAGGCGGAATGGTGAAAGCGACACTCGGCACCCCTTTATAATTCGGTGTGCTACGTTTGCCATCGATCAGGTTGGCGGCCACCACCTTGGCATCGTGACTCGACACGGGGGTCAGGGGCGGCCCCACCTGGGCGGCATCGCCTGCGGCATAAACGGCGGGGTTCGAGGTACTTTGCAGATGCTCATTTAGCGATAACCGCCCCTTCTCGGTCTCGATACCGGCCGCTTCCAGGTTGAGGGCCTTGAGGGCTGGCTTTCTTCCGGCCGCGTGCACGACTAGGTCTACATCAACCGTGCCGGTCTCGCCATTCGAGGAGGTGCGAACACGATAGCCGGAGGCCGTCTTTTCGATGGCGTCCACGTTGGTCTGGGTTCGCACATCAATGCCCTGATCACGGAAGGATTCCATGAGCCAATCGACCAGGTCCGGATCGAAGGGCTTGAGCATCCGCTCGCCGTGCTGTAGGACGGTGACTTGAGCTCCAGCCCGGGCAGCCAGGTGAGAAAACTCTGCGGCAATATAGCCCCCGCCGACCAGGGCAATCCGCGGCGGCAAAGTAGCCAGTTCCAGAAATTGTTCGTTGTCTATGAGGTGTTCTTCGCCTGGAATACCCAGGGTGGCTGGCTCGGCTCCCGTGGCAATCAGGATATGCTGTGCTTCAAGTACCTGGTCCTCAACCTCTAGGCGGTTGGGGCCGGTAAAACGCGCCTGTCCATGGTAGGTATCGATGCCCTTGTCGCTGAACATGGCCTGGTGTTTTTCAGGCACAGGATCGGTAAACTCTCGCTTGAAGCGTAGCAGCTCGGCCCAGTCGATACGGACCTCTCCCTCCACGCCCTTGCCTTGCATGCGGTGAGCATGGTCCAGCGCCTTGGCCCCCTGGATCATCATCTTCTTGGGGTCGCAGCCGCGCAGGGCACAGGTGCCCCCAAAGGGGCGGGAGTCGATGATCGCAACACGCCAGTTGGCGGCTTGGGCACGCATGACGACTATTTTAGCGGCGGTGCCGGTACCGATAGCGACGAGATCGTAGGATGCTGCCATCTTGTTTACTCCTTTGCGTAGCGGCGACTTGGTAGCCGCTAGTCGCCGCGTTGAAGTCATCGCTGTCCAGGCTTCGTTCTACCGTGGCCCGAACAGCGATACCCTGGAAATGCGTTATTCCCCTCTGAACCGTGCCACTTATTCGGGGATCAGTGGCATGTCTTTCGGCTCCACGGTGGGCAAGGGGGCCATTAGCTTTTTCTCTACCGCGATTTCATGGAATGTGACATGCCAGCGGTTGGCCCGGTGATAGTTTCGAATGAAGGCGTCCCGAATATCCGTGCGCTGGCTCATGCTGGCGTAGTTGTGCCAGAGCGTCATGAACGCACGCGCCGCGAACCACTGGGCATTCACGATCATCCGGTCATTGGCGACACAGGTATCCTGATCGGGCACCTAGTCAGGGCTCATGGTTTCTTCAAGCGGCGCCGGCAGGGCGTAACCGCCAACTTCCAGAATCTTCTTCATCTCATGGATGTTGGGGTTGCATACATCCTCAAGGTAGGTCTTGATCGCTTCCTTGATTTGCGAGTCTTTCGTCGCGGCGAGGTACAAGTTGCACTGCCCCATGCAAACGACTTCACGCCGAAAGCCCTCGACGAGGCCACGTACTCGCTTGCGGAGAGGCTGTTTCTTCCCGCCCCCGCTTGAGCATAGTAGCGTTCGGCGTAGTCACTGTAGGACGTGCGGCCTTCGGGGCGGCCTATTTCCACTTCAGACATCGTCGTTGCCTCCTTTCATTGACATTGGAGAGCCTCTTGCTCCGATAAATCAACGGCCATCCTGCAGGTATTCATGGGAGCGAGCTGGCAGGGATAGGCCCTCCTCACTCGTTGGCGAATCTGAAAATCCTGACCTTGCTGACTTCAACGTAGACCTGTAGTTATTACAGGGACAAGGTGGTTGTTGTTTATGTCTGGTAACTGAAGAAGCCAGCCTGCCCAAGGTCGACTCGGTAGCCTTGTGGGCAGGGGCAGACTTTGTCTGGCTCGCCTCACTTGCCTGGCCAGGAGGTCGGGTGCAGTTCCAGAACTGTGTCACGAACCCCGGCCTCCTTGACCGAGGCAGCGCCGCCAAGGCGCATTGGTTGCGACCGAGGACAGGCTTGAAGCAGTACGCCGGACGCAATCCGCATGGGTGCCGTCACGCTACCTTATTCGTAGAGCTGTATATGCAGGGCACGGTTGATCAGCGCAAGATGGGTAAAAGCCTGCGGGAAGTTGCCAAGGAACAGGCCCGTCGTCGGATCGCTCTCCTCGGCATAGAGCCCCGCATCGTTGGCGTTGGCGTTGGCCAGTAACCGCTCGAACAGGGCGCGAGCCTCCTCGGCTCGACCAAGCATTAGAAGTATATCGACCAGCCAGAAACTACAGATCAGAAACGCATCTTCGCTGCCGGAAAGCCCATCCGAAGCCAGGTAGCGGTGTACGACATCGCCATGACATAGGTGCTCTTCCACTGCTGCAGCCGTCAGTTCAAGTACGGCCTTGTCGATAGGAATGCCCATCAATGGGATCAACAAAAGCGCGGCATCGAGATCGTCATGACCGAAGGCCTGCGTGAGGTAGCCGCCACTGAGCTTGATCCCCTGAGTCACGATGGCCTGAAATATGCCATCTCATGCCAGTTCCCAGGCGGGCTGAGGACCCAGCAGGCGCAGTGTGCGGTCGAGTGCGACCCAGGCCATGGTATTTGTAGACGTGATGACGCGGTTCCCCACGCATTTCCTAGATCCCTTGATCGGGTTCGTGCCAGTGGGCGGCGACATGATCGGCCATTTCTCGAACAAGGGTCGCCAACGTCACATCAAGGCTTGTCACCCCGCGCAGCAGGACAGTTGTTTGACGTCCTTGGTAAAGGTCTGGGCACAGAGCTTGAGCCCCTCGACCATAGTCAAGTAAGGAAAAAGCTCATCAGCGATGTCTTGTACCGTCATCCCGGCACGCAGGGCCATGACCGCCGTCTGAATGAGCTCGCCGGCTTCGCCGGCCACGGCCTGGACCCCGAGCAGGCGCCCGCTGTCGCGTTCGGCGACGATCTTGATGAAGCCGCCGGTCTCAAAGTTGACCAGCGCACGGGGCACGTTATCCAGGGTCAGGGTCCGGCTGTCGGTAGCGAATCCTTGAGCCTCGGCCTCGGCTTCGGACAAACCGACGGTTGCGATCTGCGGGTCGGTGAAGACCACCGCCGGCATGGCACTCAAGTCCAGGCGCGCCTCGCCCCCCGTCATATTGGTGGCGGCGCGGCTGCCGCCCGCAGCGGCGACATAGACGAACTGCGGCTGGTCGGTGCAATCCCCAGCGGCATAGATAGTGGGTACGGTGGTACGCAGAGAATCATCGACCAGAATCGCTCCGCGGGCAGTCTCTACGCCGATGGCGTCAAGGTTCAGCGTTTCGATATTAGGCGTGCGGCCCGTCGCGACCAGCAGCTTGTCGGCCTTGATGCCCCCCGTGTCCGTCGTGAGCACGAACTCATCATCGGTATGCACCACCTGGCTGATCTGGACGCCTCGTAATACATCAATGCCCTCGGCCTGGAAAGCGGCTTCCAGGGCCTCGCCAATGGCCGGGTCCTCGCGGGAGAACAGGCGGCTACGCGCCAGGATCGTCACTTTGCTGCCCAGCCGCGCGAAGGCCTGGGCCAACTCCACCGCGACCACCGATGCCCCGATCACCGCCAAACGCTCGGGAAGGGTGTCGCTGGCCAGGGCGTCGGTCGAGGTCCAATAGGGCGTGCCAGCCAGCCCCGATACCGGTGGAATGGCGGGACGCGCGCCGGTCCCGATGAAGACACGATCGAAAGCGACCTCGCGCTCGCTGCCATCGTTCTTGTCAACAATCAGGGTCTGGGCATCACGGAAGCGGGCCCTGCCGCGGATAACCGTAATGGCCGGGTTGCCTTCTAGGATGCTTTCGTATTTACCGTGACGTAACTCTTCCACACGGCTCTGCTGCTGGGCCAGTAAACGGCCACGATCAATGGTTGGTGCCGTTGCCGTGATGCCGTCATCGAACGGGCTTTCGCGGCGATGATGGGCAATATGCGCGGCACGGATCATGATCTTAGAGGGCACGCAGCCGATGTTGACGCAGGTACCCCCTATGGTACCTTGTTCGATCAGGGTGACACGGGCACCCCGCTCGACACTTTTCAACGCCGCTGCCATGGCAGACCCGCCACTGCCGATCACGGCAATATGTAGACCCTGTTCGCTGCCTCGGTCACTGCTGGCTCGCTCTGTGGCCTGCGTCAGATCGGCGCCGTAGCCCTTGGCACGGATCGTCTCAAGCAGACGCTCGGTACCCACCTCGCCCGGGCGCATTATTACCGCGCGGCCCTGGTCATAAGAGACCTCAGCCTCGACCCCGGGCAGTGCATTGAGCGCCGCCTGAGTCGAGTCGGCGCAACTCGTGCAGGTCATGCCGGTAACTGTAATCGTGGTTTGCATAAAAATTCCTCGGTAATCCTTTCGCACAACTCCCGCAGCCCTCGATGAACGTGGGCTAGGTGGTTACTGGGCTTGTTTAGTTTTCTCGGAGGCCAGGCGCGACGGATAGCCCGCATTGGTCGTAGCGGCGGTCAAGTCCGCCACGCTCGCCTCGGCATCTTCGAAGGTCACGGTGGCGCTTTTTTCCTCGTAGGAAACCGTGGCGTTCTCCACACCGAGCACTTGATTGAGCGCTTTCTTGACGGTGTAGGGACAGGTCGAACAGGTCATATTGTCAACAGCCAGGGTGACGGTCTGTTGAGCGGCGAAGGCCGTCCCGGCACTTGCCGCGGACAAAAAAAGCGTACCGATCAAGGTGCTAAATTTCATATAAGAAAGACTCCAGGAAAATTTGAAGGTGTATTAGCCAAGGAACAGCGGGGCGATATACGGCCAGGCAAGCACCAACACGACGAGTGCCGTCGCACCCCACAACGCTATCTTGATCACTCGCTCGGCAAGCGGCGTGCCGCAATAGCCATCCACATCACAAGCGTTGGCCCGGCAGGCGCTCTTGGGCTTGCGATAAACCTTATAAAAACCGATACCGAGCATTGCCAGGGTGAAGGCGAGAAAGAGCGGCTGGTAGGGCGCAAGCGCCGTGAGATTGCTCATCCAGGCCCCGCCGATGCCCAGTGAGAGAAATACCACCGGCAGAATGCAGCAGGCGGAGGCGAGTATCGCGCCAATGACACTACCGCTTGCCAGTAGGCCTTTGCGCCCTGATCGGCTCGTCGTGGTTTGCTCGCTTCGATCAAGCGTCTGGTCTTTACTGTCTTGCATAGTGATTCTCTTGCAATTTGGGTATTCATAGCTACTGTAGCCCCTGTAGCTACTACAGGATCAAGAGGAAAGTAGGCCATGCCATTACGCCGAGGGGAGCTAGCCAGACGAGCCGGTTGCAACATCGAGACGGTTCGGTACTACGAGCGCATTGGGCTTATGCCGAATCCGCCCCGAAGCGAGAACGGCTTTCGTAGCTATGAAGAGCGCCACCTCACACGGCTGACGTTTATCCGCCGAGCGCGCGAACTGGGATTTACGCTCGAAGAGGTGCAGGACCTTCTACGACTGGTTGATGGCGGGCATTACACCTGCGCTCAGGTACAGGAGCTTGCACTCAGGCATACCGACGATATCCAGCGCAAGATAAATGACCTGCATCGCATGCAACGCGCCTTAAAAGAAATGTCGGCCCAATGCAGCGGAGAGGAAGTTCCCAAATGTCCCATCATAGAAATTCTTTCTGAGACCTCTTAGCCGAATACCTATTACTGCGGTGTGGTTCATCTTTTACCTCTTCGCATCAGAGCGGCTTAAGGCAATCTCTGTGATTGACGTCCTCCTTCTCTTTCTCGCTGATCGGCGAAGAACCATAAAAAAGCCCCTGACCGAAAGGTTCAGGGGCTAGTGAATCATGTAGGTCTAATTGAGCAGCGTGTCACGACAGTCTGGGAAATCCCGCGGTACTCGCCGTGTTCCTTGACTCGCCCCTTCAGTACAACCTTACTCCCCTCAAGGGCCTTACCTGTTTTCCAGACAATGTACCGACCTTCGGGGTCGCAGAATATGTGCTTCCACATCAGCTCCCATCGCGTATCTGATGAAAAGGACCGCTTACGCACAACTTCCATCTCCAACTGATCGCCAGGACCTCCAGCATAGCCGAGAGCCATCATTGACTCGGTGTTAACAGCTGACTCCTCATGTCGATCGTAGGCAGTGACAGCCGCCGTCATAACGCCGACTCCGCGTTTAAGCTTAACCAAGTCGAAACGAGCATGATGAACAATCATCGTCTCGAAATCGTTATGCTCAGTCTGCAGAGGGATCACTTGCCGTGCCCAAGCTATTACCGCATCAGCCTACGCCACGTCCTCAGAGACACACGCCTTCATTCGCTTGCTGACCATCGGGACTGAACGAGCCATCTCACCCACAATTTCTGCTGTGGCCAGGTCGCCAGTTTCTTCTGCTCGAGCACGAGACACGAAGCCTCGCTCCCGAATCTGCCTTACTGCCGCGGCAACCAGCCATCGCAGCTCGACAACAGCATCTGGAGGGCGACCGCCGCATATGCCCACCTCATCGATCTCTTCCATCATATTGATAACAGAGACCAATAGTTGAGCACGGGCCATCATCGACTCAGCGCCTTGGTGGCCAAGATAGTCCTTGAGGCATGTCTTTCCGACCTCTAGGACAACGCCAATTGCCATCTCTTCCATCAGAAAGAGATAACGCCGCTCACGCCGTTTGTTGCAGTGGCTGCAGTCGCCCGTGGCGTCGCCCGATCTGTATGGCTCGGGCAATCGGCTATATGCCCACTCCAAGGGAGTGCCCCGTGCTGCCTGGTTCGCTGCCATGTCGATTCGCGCCAGCAAGCGATACCCGTCCAGCTTCGGAGGTTCGCCACTGACTGCGACTTTCACGGCAACGATCTGCTCCAGCTTAAAGTGCGACAGTCGATCTTCAAGATCCAACTTCTCACGAGCCCAGGGCTTTACAGCCTCTTCCAGCACGTTGATCTCGAAGGACGCCATGCCAAGTTTCTTTGCCTTGCGATCGAGCCGTTCTACCATTTCGCGCAGTGCGGGAAGTTGGCACTTCGGTATCCAGCAGGTGGTCTTGTCTGTCTGTGTCGTCATGATCCTTACTCCTCTCTCATTCCTGCGTAAATGCAGGACTCAAGATGAGGTAGGGGAGTAACTGACGAGCTAAGTGTTTCGCACGCGAAACAAAGAGGGTTCATAGTACTGTCGCTATGGCTGTGTCAGGCAGCGCATTTCGTCCTGTGACGAGAAAGGGTGAGCAACTGCTGTAGCCGAGAGGCCTGCCGATGCAGCCTTTGGGCTGTCGAAAAATTGTCCCATCCTGACTGAAAGCTACCCTCTCGATTCAGCTCCTCAATCTGAACTGCCGTTTCGGTCCATTGGCTAGGAGGCATTGTGTCCACGAGCCAGCCCCCTCGTTCGTAAAGGTCTATAACAACCCCACCACTATTGCAGATACGCATGATCAAAGGCCTAAACAATCCTTCATATACGTCTTCGGCTTCACTCGATGCCTGATAAAACTCAGCAAAACCAGCCTCAGCCAGCTCACGCAGTTTGTAATACTCAGTGTATGGAGGTACAGCCACAGAACGTGAGGTTTCCTTCTCAAAGAATGCGAGCCCTGGCGCGTGATCGTACATGTTCATCTTCACCTCACCCTCAATGGTGATCGAGGCGCCGGTTGCGGGCAGCACATTAGTGCCGAACGCTTGATCAAAATAGCCGGCCAAACTAGCAGCGATATTTTTCTGTAGCTCTCGAAGAAACAAGCGGTCTTCATGCGTTAAGTCAGTCATAACGGCTTCCATTTGGCTAAGGTGAGTTTCAGTATCGGGGGGGAGGGGAGGGTGATGCAAAGGGGCTTCATGAGGTGAACACGAACACGGCCAAAGCCTCAGGAAGTGATAGGGCTTGTGTGTCAGGTGGTATAGCGCGGCTGGCGCCAGCGTGAAAAAGCCCCATGCTGAGAACAGCAGAGAGGGCTTGAAATACTACGCGAGCACTACAGCATCATCCAGGTGGCGGGCCTGAAGCCTTACCAAGCTGGACGAGCCATCTGGCCTGAAAACATTGCGTTTGCGCGGCAAGTCCACCTTGGTGAATGTGTCGCACTCCAGGCCTCCAACGAACCGTACTGTGTACGGTAGTTTTATCCGATCGCCATTTTGCAGACGCACACGCTGCTTTTTCGATTCAGCATGCTTTAGGCATCTCTCACGCCATTCGCTGGCATACTTCAGTCCGACTCCCACTACTACCCCCAACTGCTCCAGCTCCTCAAGCGGAGATAGCAGTTTGAGAATCGATGCAGGGCACTGTGACAAGGCTGGCCCCATGGTTTCATCCATCGACTTGTAGCAAAACTCTCCCTGCGAACAGCTAGTTTTCACGACCGCCGCTATCGTGTACTCAATAGACGCATGATCCGTGGCCTCTCCCCTCCGCTGGACCTTAATCGCAGCGTAATAGGTAGAGCCCACGAAACTCGACTTCAGCACTTCGTTAGATCCATCCTGGTTGGTGTATTCCTTGTCCAGGTAGGCTTTACGGTCGGACGGCTTTGGTACGCATAAAGTACCCATAATCTTACTCCTCTCTCATTCCTGCGGTATTGCAGGTCTCAGGAGGGGATAGGGGTGAAACTGACAGAAAATGTTACGCATGCGAAACATAGCGTCTAGCTCCCATTGCAGTGCCATATAGGATCGAAGCCGCAAAATCATGATCCTGGCTCATGGGCATCATAAATAGAAAAACCCCCAGGCAGCACAAGGCTGACTAGGGGCTTAGAAAGAGGAGTGATAACTGCGCGATCGCGTCAGTCCTCCTCGGGTAGCATGATCGTTATCACAGGCTTAGGGGTATCCCCAGGACCTATAGTCATAACAACATGTTTTGGCACAACGATAGAGCCGGTTTCGGATTGCTCAATCACATCAACGATGAAGTCGATATATCTCTCGTTGCGCTCTCTCGCAGCAGCCTCAAGGGCGACAAGCAATACATCGCCTAACCGCTTATCCTCTTGCTGCTGCATCTCATGAGGGCTTCTACCGTCATGCCACGCCACCAAAGCCTCCCAGGCTGCAGCAGTCATGGCAACAGGCACCTTGAAACCCATCATGTTGCCGGCGGCGTGCTCAGCACGTTCGCTGACATCTACCAAATTGCCATCTTCGATGGCATCCGCACGGGAATAGCTATGGATCATGTCAGTTTCATCAAACATGAGCTGTAGCCCCCTGTTGGCGTGACGCCAAAAAAGCAGCCATTGGGATGGGTGTAACCTCAGGCCCAGTCGGCAACTTCCAGGCGCTCTCACGTCTAACAACGCGAGCCAGTCGATCAGCAGCAAAGCATAGCCCCCAGCGTTCATTAGAACGCTCAGACAAGCCGCTTGGTTCGTGCGTAACCTCCCACATCCAGTCAGAATCCACATCCACACATGAGCGGACTTTGAACACCTGCTCGCTTATTCGCACCCTCCGGCTCAGACCTTCAACGCCTAAGTATTCACCGAAGTTACCGCCGCGACGGCTGTAGATGATCGTTTCCAAACGCTCGCCAAATGTTTCCATTGGGATTCTCTCTCTTCTCTCTCTCACATTCCTGCAAAGCAGGTCTCAAGAAGAGATAGGGGCCTTGCTGACGTTGAAAAGTATGGTATTGGTAGCCCCCTACCTGTTTCGCATGCGAAACAATCAATTCAGGAGATGCCTATGGTCGGTAAAGCAACAGCCCAGGACAGCACTACTGAGGGAGCGCCCAGAGAGAATCTGCGTGTTATCCAGGTTCGCCACCGAGAGACACCCAACAGCGAGACCCCAGACGCGATTTTGATGATCCAGCGGATAGAACAAATTGTTGGCCAGGGCGCTCGACTCACGCTTAGAGTCAAACGGATCGATACCCAGCGGCCTCCTGAGGGAAATGAACTCGAATGGTCAGCTGCATATTCGCCTTCAAGCTCAACAGATAGGGAGCGGGTCAGACTCACTCACGGTGAATGCAGAGGTCCCGCAGATATTCAAATGATTCTTAACGGTTTACGCGGGTTTCGTATCGGCACCTACCTGATGGCAGAGATCGTCACTTGGGCCAGGCAGTGGCCGTTGGCAGAGGTAATGAAGATCGAGCTGTCGTGGCAAGATGAAAAGCCAGGCGCACACGATGGAAATAACAAGGTTAGGCGTGATCGGTTCTATGAGCAGTTCGGTATTGAATTCATCCCTAGTGAAACCGAATCGCAGATAACCGCTCGATCAAAATACATGCTTGCTGAAAACCTGACGACTGACGATGCCGAGCGTGCCTGGCGATTGAATATCCAAAAGGTGAATGCGAGTGACTGGCTAGTTGATCAGCAGCGAAAGCTGGAAGAACAGGAAGGGCAGATAGCGAAGCTCAAGCGAAAGGCTGCAAGCCTGCAGACCACGAAAGACCGCATTGAAGCCCATCCATACCGCTATGCAGTGTGTCGTTTTCTTACCAATCCTCTGGCGTTGGGCTGCCTTGCACTGGTGGCTGTGGCCTTTTCCCTCGCCAAGGAAGTGGTTAGCTGAACCATCCGCCAGCCTCTGGTAACCGGAAATAAAAAAGCTCTTCGCGAAGGAAGAGCTTGTTGAATGTGAGATCAATGTCTCTTGTTCTGACGAGAATGACAATCGCCAGAATTCAGCTAACTGCTGCTGCCGTCCTGATGGTGATGATGCTTGCTGCGTTCAATTTGAACGAACGTGAATAAACACACGGCCGCCATAAAGACTGCAAAAGCTGTAACTAACCATCCAAAAGGGCTCATAAATTCAATCCTTTTCTGCACTGTTGCGCTCAATTCTTACAAGAAACGCAATACCTGTTACCCAAATGATAGCACCTACGAAAAACATGGCAACTGATGCACCAAGAGTGATTTTCTCGCTAGGAGCGAAGAAACCCAGAACTCCGGCACCCATAGCGCCAAGACCGAGTTTTCGTACATCGTCTGTCAGTGCCTGCAGGCTGTCCGGCCCCAGCAGAGGCTGGCCATCCTGCATCCTTCGTCGTACCGTGGCGACCCATTGTTGAAACTTTACGCTCATGATCCTACTCCTCTCATTCCTGCTGGATTACAGGTCTCAAGAGGAGATAGGGGGGCAGGGTGACACTCAGGTTCGTAAATAGGGTGCACAGCGAATTTTCCGTGAACGATAGCTATCACGCGGGCGACTCGACTAGCGCGGTTCCGCCTGCCGATGCCAATGTCCGGCTCGTTGCGTCGTTCTTGACCAGCGTCAGGTGAGACTGGTCTGCGTCAGCAGTTCATCGAGCAGGCCGTTCAGAGTGCGCCGAAGGTAGATCAACAGACCCTTCTCCTTGGCCACCACCGTTACCTTGGCGAAGAGATTAGAGGCGGCGGGGAAAGGCGTTCGCACTACGGGGCCCATGACCAGTTTCACCCCCCCACAGCAGGCCGAGGCCGCACACATCGCCGATCCAGCGATAGCATAGACCTACCGTCCTTAACATGCAGAACGGCAGATGCAAAAGCAGTGGCCTAGCGAAAGACCACACTGGCGATTAGGGCAATGCCAATTAAGAAAAGCACCATAATGCCGATAGTTTGCCGGGTACTGGGCCTGTTGAGCCTCGTAAACCACTGTTGAACCCGAGACCTCATTACCTGGGCTCAAGATAAAAACCAGAATGTCACTCCGAGATAGAGCCGAGGGTGACCGTACCGAGACAGGGGTGGAGAGACATAACATGCTGGCGATCACGTTACTGGGCCGCTGGCTCCGCCATGCATGCTGGGCTACACCAGCAGCTATGTAGCATGTAATTGATTTTTTTCACATCTCGCGCCCCGGAGTTCGCCATCTACCGCCAGCGAACCCAGTTCACTCACCCGACAGCGGGAGGCTTGGCCGCGCCTTCATACATGAACGTCATGGTCTTGGGACGACCGAGATAGCCTGTAGCCAGATCCTGGAGTACAAAGCCGGCATTGAGAAGCAACACATCTGTCTGCCGATCCAGATGGCAGCCACCGGCGCAACGCTTCCAATACGGAGTCAGCCGTTGCTGCCAGCTGGCAACGCGGGTTTCTGGCGCGAGTCCATGCTCGACAAAAATCAATTGTCCCCCGGGCTTGAGCACCCTTCGCGCCTGGGCTAGAGCCGCTTCTATGTCCGGAATCGTGCAGAGTGTCCAAGTACTCAGGACCGTGTCTATGCTGTCATCAGGTAGTATTATCTGCTCTGCGCCCATTTGCAGCACTTCCACCTTGAAAGGGGCTTTGTTAATACGCTTTTGCGCAAGCTTTAAAAGGCCACCATCCGGCTCCACTGCATAGTACTTCTCTATAAGCTCAGGGTTGTAATAAGGTAGGTTAACTCCAGATCCAAATCCAAGTTCTAAGACACTCCCCCGAGCTTTGGCCACGGTACGTTGACGATATTTCTTAAGCATCCCCGCTCCCATCGTCAGGTTGATCAGATGCGGCAGTATGTGGCGGCTATAAAAACCCATGGCACTTCCTCCACATTCGATAGGGATAAAACTCATATCATTGTGTTGTAAGCCTATAGCACCCCCGCTAAGCCAGCTTGTGCCCTTTGTTGCCCTCCATCTCTGGGGCACTACAACGCGCTCTTTCCCGTCCTAGGTGTTGAACTTTCCGGCAATGTCTACTGCTACGACTATTGCGCCCAAGACCCATCGGGCAAGAAGAAGGAGTGATGCTCGTCATGTCTTTCTCCTTTTTGGCGCGGGCGTGACCGGGCCTATGGGCAAGGAGATGGTCGGTAAATCACTTCCCAGCTTGGTTAGGGATCCAGCTGCGCTGAGACCGTGCGGTGATCTGGAGTACCTCCTTCATGCGCAGCGTCGAGAATAGGCCCGAGGCGAACGTCAAAGCCACCACCACTCACAACGCCGCAGCCAGTCCCAGTGTATCCGCTACCACCCCTGCGATAATAGCGCCTAAGAAATAGCCAAGATCACGCCAGAGGCGATAGATGCCAACCGAGGATCACCACGCTGGATGCACGACATCACCGATGACGACGAACAGGGTAGGATAAACCATCGCTTTACCTATCCCAATAGGAACGCGCCCGTCGCAAATCCCGAAAACCCTACGGAGACAGCAAACACCACAATGACCACTGCTGGCAGACGATGAGCCCCTGACGCCCCACCCGGTCTGACCAGGCACCGGTAAAGAGCTTACCGATGCTCCAGACGGCGGGGTATATCGCTGTCAGAATACCAATCTTTTCTAAGGCGATAAGCCTGACCGAGGGCTATCCGCAGTGGAAAGCCGCCGGACATCCGGTGCAGATTGAAATGCAGGAGAAACCGACACTACAGGGAGAAGAACTGACGATGGGCGAAATGGTGGCTTGCGGCGGATTGATGATGTGGTGGGATGGACCTGCTCTGTCTGCTTGTAATCCTGCTCCTCGTGCTTGGGGTTGCCGCACTCGTATAGTACTTGTTCTTTAGCAACAGGCAATGAGTGGCTGCGGATGTCCCGCGCCTCAGTTGGAATAACATGGCACTCGTATATGCCGGCTATCTGCCCTTGTGTGAACTTGGGAAGCAAATGGTTGTACTCACTGAGAGCCCTCAGTATCCTCACCGCTTTTAAGGTCTCGCTTATTTTTTAAATAGATACTTAACGAGAGCCCCAATACCGAGCACAAGCAGTATTAGGACAAGAAGCCCTATCAGCCCCATCCCCCACATCATTGCATCACCGTTCATCATTCCATCCATCATTGTTTCTCTCCCTTTCTATCTCATTTACAGTAATGGTTACGTTAAGCACACCTCGCTTAGCTTTTCCTGCCGATAACGCCACGCCTTGAATTTCATCCTGACTTGGATTCGCTTTTTGTCGATTTGCACGAGCTATCTTCTTACCCTTTCCTCGTGGGCTGATTGTTACAAAGTCAGTACTTCAGTCCCTGTACAGCACCTATAGCGCATACTCCTCGAGCTCGTTGAGCCCGAATTCCACGCTGCAGAAGGGTAAATGGACAAAAATCACGCTAGATATCTAATGGTCACAGTTGGCAGAAGTCAGCACTGTTTCTCCTAGGAAGACCCCAGCCAATCTAAGCTTTGCGACGTTTGCTTCAGTGCATGCTCGATATCTCCTCCCGGTCCAGTTCGTTGGGCCGACGGAAACCTGCGTAGGAATGCTTAGGAAATCAGTCATGTTTAGTCGAGCCGCATACCCAGACTGGCGGTTGATTGTGTCAGCCGTGTTGGCTGCGATCCGTGAAGCCATGGATGGCAAAGTATTTGTCGAGCATGCCCTTGTAGCTACGCACGCACCCAAAGCCCGCCGTACACGGCCATGATCAGCTATAACAAGCCTCCTTACCAATGGGGATTTTTGCCATTGCAAGTATCGTCAGCTTGGCCCTGCATGATCTAGCACAGGTCGGCAAACTTCATCCTCATCAGGATTTCTATCGCATCATTATAGTCCACGAAGCCCTGAAATGGGTCAATCCAGCGAAACAGAGTAGGTGTTTCTCCTTGAAGGCTGCCGCGATAAATGATTTGTGCGGTTTGGTTGCTGATGCTAGACATTATGTTTTTTTGTTCTAACCTAGTAACGTTTTTACCAACAACCGAGGATGCCATGCAAACGTTTCGACACTCGCCAGGCAAGCCAGATGTTGTCGGCTTCTACGACATGCGGACCTCTAGCGTGCAGTACGTTGTTAGCGATCCTGTGACTCGGCGCTGCGCAATCATCGACCCAGTCCTAGATTTCGATGAAAAGTCCGGCGCTATCGCAACGCACCATGCGAATGAATTGCTGGGCTACGTTGCCAGCCAAGGGCTGAAGGTCGAATGGATTCTGGATACCCATCCGCACGCGGACCATTTTTCGGCAGCACAGTATCTAAAGGAAAAGACAGGAGCACCAACGGCTATAGGAGCTTACGTTACACAAGTGCAAGCGCTATGGAAGGATATATACAACTGGCCCGACTTTCCGGATGACGGCCGCCAGTGGGATCACCTTTTTGTAGAGGGCGATACTTTCCACGTGGGCGAGATAGAAGGCCGGATTATGTTCTCGCCCGGCCATACCAAGGCGTCGATCACCTACGTCATCGGCGATGCGGCGTTCGTGCACGACACGCTGTTTCAGCCGGATGGTGGTACGGCCCGTGCCGATTTCCCCGGGGGCAATGCTCACAAACTGTGGGATTCCATTCAGGCCATCCTGGCACTGCCGGACGACACTCGGCTCTTTACTGGTCACGACTACATGCCCGGCGATCGCGAGCCAGAGTGGGAAAGCACGGTGAGAGTCCAGCGCGAAACCAATATTCATCTCCGGGACAGCCCGACAGCGGACAGCTTCATCGCCTTGCGTAACGAGCGTGACGCCAAGCTGCCCATGCCTAAACTGATCCTGCACGCCTTGCAAGTCAATATCCGGGGCGGCGACCTGCCAGAGCCAGAGGATAATGGTCGTCGTTACCTAAAGATTCCCCTCGATGCTCTACCGGGGGCCGCCTGGGATGAGGCGCGCTCCTAAAGCGACCAAGGAGGTAACCTATGGATATCAAACCGCTCGATGATCGTCTTTATGTGACAGCACAACCTCGCCTCGACGAACTTGAACAGCTCGCCGAGCAAGGGTTCCGCACCATTATCTCCAATCGCCCGCGTGGGGAAAGTGATGACCAGCCGGATCCCGATGCTCTCAAGGCTAAGGCAGAATCACTGGGTATGGTCTGGCATGAAGTTCCCGTCAAGCCCGGCAAGTATTCCCAGCAGGACATTGCCGCCTTTGCCGATGCCCTGGAGTTATCGCCGACTCCCGTGATCGGTTTCTGCCGGACCGGCACACGGGTCGCTCATCTCTGGGCCTATTCACAGGTCTCGCATCGTCCGATTTCGGAACTCGTCGGTGCTGCCAAGTCGGCTGGCTATGACCTAGAGCCGCTTCGCGAGAGCCTCGAAAACCAGGCCAATGACAACTAATAGCGCTGACCGGCATGGCCAGTTTGCGCCGCTATTTCCCCATCGCTCAGTGGCTGCCAGGCCGTCAACTTGATCGATGCCTCGGCACTGGATAGTTTGCAGTCGATCAACCCGCGTTTGAGTGATGCGGGGTTACAACTGCACCTTTGCGAGGTCAAGGGGCCAGAGATGAACCGCCTGCTGAAGACAGCATTCCTACGCAATTTCAGCGGTAATGTCTTCCTGAACACGTTCGATGCTTGACATGCCTTGCACGCTCATTCTTCTGCAGAGCTGAGCGATCCCGACAATGACGATGCTTCGACACGGCTTGTCCGGCATATTTCAAATACCTGACATAGAGGAGACACAACGTGGACATAGCGGCAAGTCTTTCCGGTTTGATCGGCGGTGTGCTGATCGGCCTGGCAGCTGTATGGCTGATGGCAACGCTGGGTCGTATTTCCGGCGTCAGCGGAATCCTCTCCGGACTATTGCTGGAGCAACCCGCAGGAGATTCGGCTTGGCGCCTGGCCTTCCTACTGGGTCTGTTCAGCGGCCCACTCATCCTTATTTTACTGGGAGGTGGGCTAGGTAATGTCTCCGGCGCACCGGATGAGGTCATCGGTCAGCCGGCGGGAGATATCGGGCTGATGCTGCTGGCAGGTCTATTGGTCGGCGTCGGGACAAAAGTCGGCAGCGGCTGTACTAGTGGTCACGGCGTCAGCGGTCTGGCCCAGGGCATGGACCTGTCCGCCAGCGTCGCGCCCTTTATCCTGCGCGGCGTGCCCCTGGCGGGGATCGACAGCGTGATGCGCGCCTACGCGGATCGCGTCGAGTCCTGGCGGCGTCTGGGGCAGCTGCTGGTTCCCGAGCAGCTCGATGCTATCACCAGCTCCATCGCCCTCGACGACGCCATCGAGGCGGTCGATGATCTGCTCGCCGGCCGCATTCGCGGACGCGTAGTAGTGACCATGGCTCTATAAATCCGAATAATAGGTACGTTTTCTTTACGTAGAAAATTTAACGTAATTTATTTACGCAAAATTGCCCCTCCAGGAAGTCCTGGTGTCATTTTCAGAAGACGGCTGCACCAGCGCATCGAGCGGACCGCCCGGTGTGCAGTGGTCTTCTGAAAGAATTGTTTCAGCAATCGCCTTCACCAACCTCGACTATGCTCAGTCCTCCTAAGCACCATGGGCGGGTCGAGGCATGGCATCAGATACATCACCAATTGCAGAGCAAGGCGTGACCATCCTGTCCGACCTGAGCACAGGCCCAGTTCCGAACGTCCATCATCGGAGCCTTGGTGACACTTGAATTGGGGCATGAGGCCGCCGCACGCATCAAGGTCAGCAAGACGGCCCTCTACGCCGTTTTGAAGGCCAGCCAGCCCGACACGCCATTGGGCCTTGGGCGGGGCAACGGGCAACGGGCAACGGGCAACGGGCAACTACAATGCTCGACCATGCACCACGATAGTGCATGGCCGGACACAGGGATGACTCCCTGGCGCCTGATGGGGCATGCCCCGAGACCGAGACGCTCTCGTTCCAGGACGCCGTTGGGGAAGGCGAGGGCGGGGCCATCAGGGCAATGATGTCGGCCACCGAGGTCGGACGGCTGAAGAGGAAGCCCTGGCCGTGGGTGCAGCCGGTATCGCGCACGAACGCTTCCTGCTCGGGGGTGTCGATCCCCTCGGCGATGGTCTTCATGCCACAGTGGTTGGCCATGAAGACGATGGTCTTGACCAGCGAGGCGTTCAGCGAGGAGGCTTTCGGGCCGGACACGAACGACTTGTCGATCTTGACCGTTTCCAGGGGATAGCGGCCCAGGTCGCCAAGGCCGTAATACCCCGTGCCGAAGTCATCCAGCACCAGGCGGTATCCTCGCTTCGCCAGGTCGAGCAGTACACGGTGCTAGTTGTCACTTTCCAAGATCAACAGGCTCTCGGTGATCTCGAGCTTGATGCTGGAAGACTCCACGCCGTGTTTTTCCAGCAGCTGTTTCAGTTTGAACGGAAACGTCAGGTCGCGCAGCTGCTTGGCCGAGATATTGATCGAGACCGTGATATTCCGGCCCGTTTCTTCCGCCACGGGAATGAATTCGGCCGGCAACACCTCCCCCAGTTCCTTGTGGCGCCACCGGAGCAGTGCTTCCATGCCGGTGATCTCACGGCTCACCAGAGAATAGATAGGCTGATAGCGCAGGTACAGCTCTTCATGGGTCAGGCAATGAGCCAACAGACCCTTCAGCCTTGCATGTTACTGCGAGCGCTCCTCCATCGTTGCATCATAGAAGCAGAACAGGTTTGTGCCCCTCGACTTGGCTTGGTACATGGCGATATCGGCATAGCGGAACACATCGGAGAGATCCTGAGTGTCGTCGGGAATCATCGCGATCCCGATACTCGCCCCGACCAGCATGTGCTTGCCGCCCACCTCAACGGGGCCCGCCAGCAGGGCATGAATCTTGTCGACGACCCGTGACACATCTTCCTCAGAGGCGACGTCGGTCAGCAACAGACAGAATTCATCACCACCGAAGCGTGCCACATCGTCCTCGGTGCGCACGAGCTTCGCCATGGATTTGGCCACCCAGCACAGCAGCTCATCGCCGGCGGTATGGCCCAGGGTGTCGTTGACGGCCTTGAAACCGTCCAGGTCAACGTAGAGGACTCCGGCCTTCAGCTTATGGCGGATGCAGCGCGCCAACTCGTGGTTCAGGTGCTCTATAAACAGCGACCGGTTCGCCAATCCGGTGAGAAAATCGTAGTTCGCCTGACGAAAAAGCAGTTCCCGACTGGTGCTCAATTCCATGAGGTGACCATGGGCCAGCCTGCCATAGGCTCGCAGCCGTCGATAGAAGAAGAGGCTGCCCGCGAGGATCAGTAGCACGCCTCCAATCACCCAGGGTAGGAGCTGTGTGAGGAGGCTCTGGCCAGGATGCTCCGGACGCCATTGAAGGGTGCCCAGCGGCTCGCCGCTCGGTGTTGCCAGGGGGAGGGACGCCAGTTGGCCTGTCTCCCGAGGGGGAGCTGCCGCTGCAGGCAGCAGACGCAGGGCCTCGATCTGAAAATCACGACGCCAAGCGCCCAGAATGGCCTCGTCGATGTAGTTGACCAGGATCAGATAGCCATGCGCCTGATCGGTGGCATACGGGGTCGGGTCGTAGGCCACATACGGCGACACGGCGACCAGGGCAGGCGCTCCCTGGATATCCAGGATGTCAGATGCGGGCTCGGGGTCGGCGAAATCGGTGTCGATGGCCTCGGCCATGAGCTGCTTGAACTCGGCGGTCAGCAGGCCCTCGGGCAGCGCCTCCAGTTCCGTACCCTTGTGTACGCCGTGGATCAGTGTCGCCTCGCGATCCAGACTCACTACCCAGTCGGTACCGTACTGGTTCTGCAGATAACCGCTGACGTTTTCCATGGCCCAGTCGGTGTCTCGCTGGTAGATTACCAGCTCGACGGCCTCGTTCCACCAGCTATAATCTCGGCTGCGGTTGGCCAGTTCTTCGAGCTCGAGATCGAGCAGTCGCTGCACCTGCTCCCGCGACTTCGCTTCGGCATAGCGATCGAGCGACTGCGACGACAGGATCACCACCCCGAAGACCCCGGCCACGGCGATCAAGATCGTGACCAGGCTGATTAAGAGACCGCGCCCCAGGGCTCTCATAAGCCGTTCACTGGACTCGATGGAGGCCAATTCGTCCTGAGGGGCGCTATCCCCGCGTTCTTGTCCGGCGTGCACTTACACGTTGTCCATGTCGAAGCCTTAAGAAGAGTATCCGCGTGCTCTTTCGCCAAAGAGCCTTCGTCGCCCGTCGCTTGTCGCGCTTGTGCGAACAGACTGTGATATAGCTCATAACTTATCTGTAAGGAAGTTACACTGAAAGCGTATTTTATTCACCCGTAATCGGCCACCACTCCCTTTAACGCTGGATAGAGAAGCACTGCTGGAGGCACCGCGGCTGCCGGCAGTCAGGGCAGCGAGCGATGGTGACGGAACGATGAACCCGCCATATTCATCAGCGCGTCGAACGCGTGTGTTGAGCCCATTGATTGCCTGTCGTTGTCAGAAGGTGGTTGTACCCATACATTGGGCGGTTCGCCCGGTGTGCAGCGGACTTGTGAACGAGCCGTGTCAAACGATCCTCGAATTGGTTCAGCATGGCGGCGCACAATGCAGCCTGTCCGAGAAACGATCATTAGGCGGCCAATCCGGACATTGTCCGACAACAGCTTGTTTGATGTATTTTGGGACAATAAGATAAACGGACGGATTAGCGGACAAAAGGGGCAGTCAATGGCGCTGATTGGCTATGCGCGGGTCCCGACGGCAGAGCAGAACACCGCCTTGTAGACCGATGCGCTTCGCAAGGCGGAGTGCGAGCGAATCTTTGATGACACCGTCTCCGGGGCCAAGGAAGAACGACCCGGCCTAACAGCCGCGCTGGGGTTCCTGCGCGAAGGGGATGTGCTGGTTGTGTGGCGACTGGATCGACTGGGACGCTCACTGCCGCATCTGATCGAAGTGGTCAGCACTCTGGACGCGCGTGGCGTCGGATTCCGGTCGCTGACCGAAAGCATCGATACCACCACGCCGGGTGGGCGGCTGATCTTCCACGTGTTCGGCGCCTTGGGGCAGTTCGAGCGTGATCTGATCCGTGATCGCACCAAGGCGGGGCTGGCCGCTGCCGCCGCCCGTGGGCGCAAAGGAGAATGCAAGCCCGTTGTCACCGACGACAAGCTGAAGCGGGCAAGGGAGCACCTCGCCAATGGGCTGAGCATCCGCGAGGCCGCCGCACGCATCAAGGTCAGCAAGACGGCCCTTTACGCCGCTTTGGAGGCCAGCCAGTCCGAAGCCCCAGACCACAGTGCAACCGACTTCAGACACGCAGTGCGATCGTCTTCTGAAAATAACACCTGGAGGGGCAAGCTTCATGTGTAAAGAAAACTGGACTGCTCTGTGTTCTCCGGACACTTCTAGCCTAATAGTGATGCTTTATATCGACTTTATGATCAAAGATGGCAGAAAATCAGCCGATATGTGTAAGCATAATAGTATTAAACTTGGAGCATTTAAGGATAGGCCAGTAAGAACTTGGACTGGCTGCAGTCCCCTGAACCCAATTGATACTGATTTTTAAGAAGGCACCACCGAGCTAGCAACTTATTCCACTTAGCGCTGTTCATAGCTTTTCTCATTATTCGAGCTTTCAAAAAGCATGACTGACCGGATGGATCAAGCGGTTTTGAAAATGCCTCCCTCAGCAGACAGCCTGGGGAAGCGTGAAATCAACAGTCTGGGCGAACTACAAGCCCGTATAACCCATGCTTAACGGGCAGGTTCTCCGTTTGCCATCAATTGATAGCCTTACTGTGGCAGAGTAGGATCAGTCCCAAGTAAGGAACCTTACCTGCGCTTTCTGCCGCTCGATCCCGAACTCCGCTGGCTCGACATCTGCAAAGGGCTGCCCCTCCATCGCTAGCCAGTAGCAACGTAGATCAGCATCGCCTCGGACAATCAGCACATCATCATGATTTTGCATCCTTCTCTTCTCATTCCCGTATGACAGGTCTCGAAGAGAGGTAGGGGCGGTGTGACGTGAAATGAAGGCGTCGGTGTAGACTACGAGGTTTACACCCCGTGGATTGGCCAACGACGGGAACAGTATGCCGCTAGCACCAGCCTCCAAGGCTAGGTCAGCGAGCAACCAGCTGGGCGGTTCAACGCGATCATTAAACAAAATTCTACGCCAGTCACAACCCATTTCCTGCCAGAGAGAGTCCCAGTCAGCCGTGTACCCATGGCTGAAGTCCACTACTGTGGCCAACGCTACCGTGTAGCTCACAATAAGACCGGGTGGCATCAGGGTCGAGAGCTGCCGGCACTCCTCAAGCGCGGTCAGCTCTTCCAGAGCAAGGTAGAGTGCGGGAACCCCGATACGATTGAGGCGACCGCCATGCTGGGCGGCGCCTGCGCCACTTGTGGGGGGCGATGGCCCAGCGGGGGACATGGACACGATAGGCTGGTTGATCTGCCAGGCTGGTAAGGATCATCCAGCCGCGCCTGCGTGAAGTGATTGAACATAGTTCAATAGATCCTCAGCTCGTCCCTCGCTGACCAACTGCTCTGGTGTCCTGAAATTGAATGCGCTGATCGGTTCATTACGAAACCAGAACGCGGCATCCTGAAAATTACCATTTATGTCAGCCGCTGCTCCCATGACTCGCACCGCATCCCGTAAGTAAGTCTGCAGCTTCTCAGCCCCCTGGGCGCGGTTTACAGTAACGCGGTGGACATGCGCCCGCGAGGCCAGCGTCTGTACATCCATGCCCAGGGCAAGGCAGAACATCCTCGGGCTGATGATTGGGCTCTTGGTTTGCCGTGCCCGAGCTTTCAAGTCAGCGAGGAATTGATTGAAAGTGTCGGGAGCAACGTAATCGGACGGCTCGATGATTGCTTCAACGCTCATAGCCTATTTTCCCTGCAAAAATGCAGCGATGTTGCTACATAAATGCATCATATAACTTCAGCGCTTCGAAGTCCATCTCCGCAAGGTGATGTTTGGTCAACTGAACAGCTTAGGCACTCCTTTTACTTCCGCCTTGGCACCGGCAGGCTTGGATGACCCTCTGCTCGCTTTCACTTGGCCTGTCTGTTCGCTTTTATCCGCTGGCGCTTCGTTGTTTAAAGCCTTTTGGCGACCAGCCGAGGTCCCACCTCGCTTCTTCAGGCGTCGCTGGATAGGTGAGGATGTCCGTACATCTTTCTGCCCAGACACAGCCGATTTCTGCTGTTCTGTAGCACCTTGCGTCGTTTTATCAACCATGACAGTAGGGACTGGCTGATGGCTCGGCTGTGTCACTGGGGACTCATGCTCAGCTGTGGCCAGCATTGCCTCCCCCAGGCCAAGTTGAATATGGGTATCATTCGGTGCGTTATCGGCCTCTGGGCTCCAGTCACCCAGCTCAGCCGAAACATCACTATGGTTATCTGCGTCAGCCCCTAGCGTCAGCTGACTAATCTCTGAAAAGTCATTCGTGGGTTCGGCTTGCTCAGCGATCAGTTCAACATCCCCCCCGCTTGTTGTGGGCGAAATTTGGTCATTGGTCGCTATCTGTGCAACGTTCCCACCGGCCGCCTCAACAATCTCATTTAGTAACCAAGCTCCCTCTGATTCTCTTTTAAATCCTGCTGGAGTCTTAGTATGAATGGAATTACTCATCCCATCCTGCTCATAATGTGCAATATCCCCACCGACACCGGGGACATCCTCTAGCAGCCAAGCGCCAACTATAGCCTTTTCGTCGCCTGTTTCAGCTTTGGCTGAGGCCTGCTGATTCTGGGCATCATTGCCTTTCTGTGCAGCATCCCCACCGCAAGGTATTGGCTGGCCCGTGCCTTCCTGTGTAGTGTTCTCACCTGCCGTATGAGAATCGTCCAGCAGCCAGGCACCATCTATAACTTTTTCTCCGCCTGTTTCAGCCATTGCGGAAGCCTGCTGGTTCTGGGTGCCATTGCCTTTCTGTGCAGCATCCCCACCGCAAGGGGTGGGCTGGCGCATCTCTTCCTGTGCAGTATTCCCACCTGCCGCATGGAGATCATCCATCAGCTTGGCACCGGCTATATCTTTTTCTTCGCCTGTTTCAACCATTGCGGAGGCCTGCTGGTTCTGGGTGTCATTGCCTTTCTGTGCAGCATCCCCACCGCAAGGGATGGGCTGGCGCGTCTCTTCCTGTGCAGTATCCCCACCTGCCGCATGGAGATCATCCATCGGCTTGGCACCGGCTATATCTTTTCCTTCGCCTGTTTCAACCATTGCGGAGGCCTGCTGGTTCTGGGTGCCATTGCCTTTCTGTGCAGCATCCCCACCGCAAGGGGTGGGCTGTCGCGTCTCTTCCTGTGCAGTATTCCCACCTGCCGCCTGGGAATCATCTAGCAGCCAGGCGGAAGCCACGTCGGTATTCGTGAGTGATTCATGGCTGAATGTAGAGGTTTTGCTCGCTGCCCCTAAACTCTTCTGTGCAGCATTCCCACTGGTTTTCGTTGCATCACCCGTACCCGTAGGCACTGAAGCAAACAGGCTGACATCACATACGTCTGACGCTGGAATACCTTTAGGCTTAGTCATGCGCTCTTCCCGCTTACCACTGTCTTTTGTTGGCGCAACGCCAGCGTTGCTACTGTGCTTGCCCTGGGGGCCGAGGACGGTTACCTCATAAGCGGTTTCTCGCGGGTATAGGCCTTGGTGTTCTACTGGCAGCTCCACCGCGATCATTCCCCTGAACTCGATTATGCCGGAACGTACCCGCCACAACGCTTGGTCAGATGGCAACGTCCAGGTCTTCGCCGCTTCGCTCCCCTCTGGCACTCCCTCGATTTCAGTGATGAGCCAGCCGCGATCGGCCAATGCTGCCAAAAGTACCTGTGTAAACTCCCCTGATTTACCTGGGGCTCGAAAGTCACCGCCAAAGGCCGCGGCAACGTCATCATCCAGCTTGGAAAGGGCTGTCTCCCGAACATGATGTTCGGAGAGGTAAAGCCGCTCACCAACGCGGAAGCCTGCCGCTTTGACACGCTTCGCTAAACCTTTCACCTGATAGGGTACTTGGGGAACCACTCGCAAGAACGTTTCGATCGCCAGCTCCTGGACGTTCAGATTCTCAAGCACCTTGCGTTTCTCGCCTCGTGTAGCGAGGCCGTCTATCTCTCGCAGCTGCTGGAGGAGAGTGACTGCGCGGCGCACCCCCTTGCTACTGAGGCCAGGGAAAGCCACTGGCATCAGGTTGGGAGAATGCTCGTATTTTACTGCCAGCAACAGTATGGCTCGCTCATCCTCAGGCAGCTCCCACCACGCGGGGAACTTTGCCAACAGACGCCCGCTCTGTTTATCGTGGTAGGACAGGCGGACCCACTGCCCGTCCTGTTTCGCATGCGAAACAGTCTTGCCAATATCATGTGCTGCCGCGGCAAGAGGGAGGAGGGGATCGGCACCTTCGTACTCGAAGGCCTCATCGATCACGCCTAGATGGTGCTCAAGCAGTGTCGTACTGTGGCCGTCACCGCAAAAAGCATCAGGGTGAGCCTGGAGGTAACCGAGCAACTGGTTAATTAGCGGCATGTGATGTGCCGGAACGTTACCCGACAGCTGCGCTTTCACTGGCTTGAAGTTAATCGGATCAGGATAAGGCATGTACGTAATTGAGAGATCCATGCCCCGGAACTCACCGCGAGATTTAGCGCGCTGTCGACGTGTTATTAATCCCATTCCCACTATGAGCAGAACGATCACAGAGCCAGCAGCCATTCCCCCGGCTAACCATGGCCAGACAACACGCAACCTTGCCAGGACGACCTCAGTGGCCGCTGATGCCGCGTTCGCGGGGTTTATCTCTTCGTCACCCTCTACCCAAAAGCCAGCGCCAGCTAGCCACTCCTGCAGCGTTTCCGGCCCCATGAAGTAAAAAGCAGTAGCCGCGGCGAGACTGTAGAAGATAGTTAGAGCAATAACGGATCTTAGCAGTGTCGAGCGATACCCCATCAAACTCATGTCATACGCTCCAGGCGCTTGATACGCCGATATGTCGGCGGATGTGTCGAGAAAAGCCCCCAGCTCGATTCAAGACCCGTAGAGAGCCTACTGAGAAGCCGGCAGCCTGCTATTGGAGAGGCAACACGCGCCGCGTCACGGTCGGCACGATATTCCATTAGATGCCCTAAGTGGCGGTCCAAGACTTTGAAAAGCCCTAATGCCAAGCGAATCCCCAAGCTCGCCACAGAAAAGTACAAGCCGCTCAACAGGCCAATCAGGGGAATGGGACGAAGAATTGTATAGATCAACCGCGCCAGCCAAAGCGCCACCCGCAAAATGCTGTGCTGCGTCCACCAGTATAGGCTCGCAGACGCATCGCCGCGGCGAAGGTGTGACCTCTCGTGCGCCAGCAGCCACTCAAGCTCATCAGGAGGCAGATTGAGGGCGCCCCGGGAAACGATTACAACGCCACCCGTAAGGCTCGGTATTGCATAGGCCTGAAGGGCAGGGGTCTCGTAAACCCAGACATGATCTGCAATCTCACGAGCCCCTGGGAATAGTCGGCCGATCCGGTAACTGGCTGGCGCCAGCCTAAGCCCTAGCCAGGCGAGGGCAGTCAGGCCCCCACCTGCGAGGAAGGTGGCCTTGGCCAGCCAAGTGACAGTCATCAGCTCGCCAGGGGGGCGCATAAACTCCAGGGGCAAGCCAATGAAGACCACGACCGGCAATACCACCATCACAGTAAAACCAAGCGCCCCAGCGAAACAGGCCGAAAAGGCAGACAGAAGCGCTAGCATAGGCCAAGCCTACCCTTTGCCCTCGGCCAGCATGCGGATGGCCTCCTGGGTGCTGTGGCCCTCCTCGGCGAGCTTCATCAGACGCGCCTGGTCCTTGGGATTGGTCGAATATAGGAAGTAGGAGTAAGGATCGACCACAAAGCGGAAAAGGCCACCCCCGCTCTCGTGCTTGACGAAGACCTCCGAATAGCCGGCACCGGGCTTCACACCGCGCAGCATATCGAACAGGAATTCATCCTCACCGCCCAATTTACCGTTCTTTTGGGCGTAGTCCAGCGAGGGACCAGACTGCTTGAGTACGAATGTCCATGGCGCGTTGTCGAAGGCAGCCTGAGCGGCCGGCGACAGGTCGGTATCCTTAAAGCCCTGAGTAATGAAGCCGGCACTGCCGTAATACTTACGGATGCGCCGGAAGGCGGTTTCGATAAACTTCCCGCTTTTCGGGTCCGCGAGTAGATCCCATGCCTCATCGATCAGCATCATTTTCGGGATGTTGCGTGGGCGCAGATACATGTCCCGCGTCGTCCGAGCCATCAGGAGTGTCATGACCACATTCCGAAGCTCACGATCGACGTTTAGCTCTTCCAGCTCGAGTATGGTGAACTCATTGGAAAGATCCAGCTGGGGCTCACCGTTGAACCATGCGGCATGCCGACCTACGGCATACGGCTCCAACTGCAACGCAATACTCTTGGCCACCGGATCACTGTCTGCCCGGGACTCAAGCCACTGATAGACATGCTTGGTTTCCATGACCTCGCCATGTTTATCGTGCGCCTCAAGGATGCCTTTTTCGATCAACTGGTATTCGTAGTTGTCGGGCTCACCTAGGGGGAACGCCATCTGAGATATGGCATCCTTCAGCACCGGGATCATTTCTGCGATCTCGCTGCCACCTTCATCATCGTCGTAACGCTGCTTGCCTTTGATACCCCAGAATGGGTTAAGTGAGACCGGATGGTTAGGATCAAACCTCAGTTCCTGACCGCCCAGCAGTTCACACAGCTCCTTATAAGAGCCGCCCACGTCAATGATACGGACCACGCCATCACGACAGCGCATGTCGGTAACGAATTCGTTGGCAAGGAATGACTTACCCGCACCCGAGGTCGCGATCACCGAAAAATTGTATGAGGTGGCCGAATCAAAAATGTCGATACACGACATTTGACCGCGGCGAGAAACCAGCAACAGTCCGTTTGCGTAGAGGTAAGGGTTCCCCTGTGGGTCTTTGCGTACTACTGGCCCGTTACCGCCCCAATCGCCCTGGCAGATTGAGGCGCAAGCGCCGTTTAGGCTGGACACCATCTGTGCCCGCTGAAGGCCTGATGTAGGCTTGTCCATGCGTGGGTTGTAGCCCCATGGCAAAGACGACAACCAGATAGGCAGCGAGATATAGCGTTCACGCGAGGCTCTGAAGCCTGCTTTCCGCCACAACGAGGAAACATAGTCCGCGTCCGAAGCTGCTCGCTCGGGTTCGGTGATGATATTGATCCCCGACCACATGCGTACCGGGCAGTAGTTTGAGCGAGTATCGTTGAGCAGCTGCTGGGTATCTCTACGCCGCGTGAAGAGGTGCGGCATCATCCCCTTGTACCACTCGGAATCACTCATGCATTGCTTTGAGATCATGCCCATTCGCATGGTGATGTCATCACGAGCCTTTTCGGTGTTCGGCTTGTAGATGGTGGTATACATCCAGTAGGCCGGCGCGATCCGATCGGTCGCCGACTTCAACTCCCCAAGCATGTCACCTGTCATGTAGAGACGCAGGTAGTCCGGGTAGGTGTCGATGGTCAAAGGGACAACATCCACCTCCCTTTCATTGTCGCTAAACTGGACTGCACCCGAGGACTTCACTCGAATGCGTGTGCGCTTATCGAAAATGGAATCAATGAAGTGACCACCTTCCTCCTCCAGGCGTTGAAGCTCCCCTGGCACCATTTGTGGGTTGGCTATGCGGCGCAGCACACGTCGCGTACCCAATTCGTTCATCAGGGCAGGGGACAGGCCCATAGAGCTGAATGTCCCCATCACCGACTGCCGGAATTCGTCGCACATGTGCCGCCATGAACGAATCTCTTCAGCATGCTCTGGGTCACCGCCAAAGGTCATGGTGAAAAAGGCGAAGTAATGCACCTCCCGGGGATATAGACGCTCATTCGGTAGGAGGCTTTTGTTCCCGGCCGCGGCGTCAAGCATGTGCTTGCTACGGCGCTCTACCAGCTCTTGGAGCATAGGGTCTTTGCAGTAACGTAACCGCCGTGCCTGCCAGGTATTTATCCGGTCCTCAATGGCCGGCGAACTATGGGCGACGAACTGGATAACCGTGTCCGCTGGCGCTCGCGTAATCAGCGACTCGATTTGCTCCTCGATGTCCTTGCCAGCCACCATCAATGGCGCAAACTGGACGCCGAAGCCAAGCTGAGGATGTTTACCATCATCCCGGACACAGTAGTTATCTTCATAGTCGATGTAGGGGAGCAGGCTCGCGGGATCATCCCGCTCAGTCAGCGCCTCGGCTGCCTGGAGGGGGAGGGCGCGATCGCCATAATCGGGAGCGCCCTGCTGGATCATGCGGCGCACTTGGTGCCGCATACGAGTCATCGCGGTTATCTTCATATCAATTCTCCGGGACGATCTGCATTTGCGGCTGAATGCGATAAGGATTCACGCTGGCGTCTTGCCCTCTCGGCGCGATGTGTTGAACACCCGGAGAAGGTCCGATCATGCCTGCCCCAATGCCATCGTCACGCAGCTGGCCATAACTCCAGTCATCAGGCAGAGTCACATACAGGTATTCGCCCGATCGTAGAATGCCGTCATCACCGCGCCATGGCGCCACCCAGATACGCACCGGTTTACCTGGCTGGTAGACAGGCATATCGGTTAGGCCTCCCCCGCTATAGGGTCGCCATTGCTCGATCTTTTCTTCTTCAGCTTCTGAGCCATCCTTACGGCCCTCCATCACTGTTTCAGAGGAACCACTATTTGCCACCGCAGCTTCATAAACATCGCCGGTACCGACACACTCGCTTCCCAGCTCACAATCATGCTGGACAGTGGCACACCCACCGAGGAACAGCAGGGCGGTCAAGGGGATCATCAACTTTAAGCTCATCGTATTAGCCCTCGCTCGGCATCTTGTCGGCCAGCTCGTAGGCTTCCCACTCGAGCTTCTGGCCTTCCTGGATTACAACAGTGCCACGGCGCCCTGATGGAACCTCGATCACCGGGAACATGGATTCAGCCTCTTCGATGTAACGCTCTGCCAGTATCTCCATCGCGCGGCCTGCACCGCCGTACATGCCAACCTCGGCGACACTGTTCGGGTCGATGGTGGTGACAACGCCGCTGCCTGTGACAGCCGATTCAGCACCTTGAGCTGCTGTTGCAGCAATGCTGCTGGCGCCTTCTGCGAAGCCAGCAAGCATGGCCTTACCCAGCAGGGCGCCAGCACGTCGCTCAACTTTGCCGCGAAGCCCCAGACGGCCATCCGAGTCCACGATGTAGCCATTGATTGGAGACTCAAGCATCATTCCAGTCCGTGTATCGACACAGGAAATACGAGAGACGTTGATATGCGCTCGCTCGCTCGACAAATCACCGTAGCCACCGCCCATACCAAAGCAGTCAGCGAGGCGATACCGCGCACTGCCAGGTAGGAATGCATCGTTTTGAATGCGGAATAGCACCGGCTGAGGGTTGTTGCGGGTACGCTCGGCAGCGCCAAAGTCAGCGCCAGTCAACATTGCCACCTCAGAGAACGACCCCATAGGGAGGAACCCAGCTTTAGGTGGCCCCAGATCCTCTTCTTCGTCATCCTGCTGAGCCGCTTCATTACGTAAGATGCGAGCGCTGGACTCACCACTTGAGCCATTGAGTACGATCGGGTCAGCCGGTCCTTCTTCCTTCTGGAGCTGTGGAAACTGTGAAGGAATGACGCCGCCCTGTGTCGACGATTGTTGCCTCGGGGGTAAACCGGCACGGCCAGAGTCACCATCTCGACGCGCTACCGGGGGCGGAGGTACCGCGCTAGCGTCGTCGCCTCGGGGGGGGCGAAGATAGTCAGACGGGGCACGGTTGGCGTCGGTGCTTCTGTTTGAAGATGTGCCAATGCGAACCTCACTGGTGCCATCATCTCCGCTAGAAATATCGGCTAGTCGTGTGCGCAGCGACTCCATGGTTTCCCGCGTTTGCTCGCGTTCGGATTCCATGCCAGCCTGCATTTCTTCGAGCTGCGCCTGAAGTCGTGCATCCCTCTGCTCTTGACTCTCGCGCTGGTCTGCCAATTCTTCATGAGCCTCCCTTAACTGTTGTTGAAGTCGGGAAATAGTGACTTCCTCCCCATGCCGTGTATCCGGCGTGGTGTCCATAAATTCCGGGGGAGGGGGCGCTTTATTGCTACTGTTGTCTCGTGCGCTAATAGCGTTACTTGCCACAAGCCAGATGACTAGGCAGGCCCCACCACCATATAGAAGCCACTTTCTTCCCTGCGCTCGCTCCAACAGGCTCTGAGAGACTACCTTGGACTTAGCTCGGGCCTTGGCCACCCTAGAAGGCTTGTCCTGGCCCGATTCATTCGGCTGCTGGTTGTTCTGATCTTCAGCCACGGTCAACCTCCACGACGATCATTCGGGGCTGATCGCGCTCACTTACCGTGTCCCCTTCCAAGGAAACAGCAACGACGCCATCGCGGTAGAAGTCACGAGGCTCGACTTCAAGGGAGGTATCAGAAGACAGCCGGTAAATATTCACGACATGGCCGGAACCACGGTACTGGGTTTCCGCTGTGAGCTTGAGCGTGCCGCCATTAGGCATTTCAAGTCGGGCACTAGGCGGGGCGCCAGCCGGCTCAAACCCGCTAGGGCGAGCCCCCTGGAAAGCGGACAGGATAGTGTCAGCAATCCAACGATCCTTGGGCCGGCTTTCCCTTTCGGGCTCTGCGGATAGGTCAGGGGCGTTTCGATACCGGAACACCTGGGCATCGATGCCGCTTTCCGGCGCTAGCTTCACCGTGAAGGCCTCGCCGCTTCGCAGCTGGATGAAGATAGAGAACGGGTCGGCTTCGTCTGCAGGACGGATGAGGAGACCACGTTTGCCATCAGTCGGCACAGGGTTGTCACGCAACTCGGCCTCGGGGGGGATAACAATCGTAGAGTACGGCTCTGGGAATACCAGCCGGTTATAAGCATCGGTGGATACAACCACCTTCTGGACATCATCGCTGGCGCTGACAAAGGTGGCGACGGCAAGCGCCGCCACCATGACCAGCCCCTGCATCTTAGGCTTTTTCATTCGTCCTCCAAAGAGAAACCAGCGACATACGGAACGCCACCGCTGAAGGAATAGCGGACACGGTAAGCAATCGGTTCGTCTTCGATCTGTTCGGTGCCATGCCAAGCCCGCAAGCGCCCATAAACTCGCACTGTGCCGTCTAGGACTTGGGTCCCTTCAATGAACAAGGCCTGGGTACGCTCAGATTTCTCCAGGTCTGGAATCCGTGCTTGTAGATCATTGCCGACCTTGGCATAGAGGGCCGGCGTCATCCGGTTCTGGAACCGAGCGTATTGGCTTCTCACGTTCCTTGGGGTCCAAGAGCTGTGCAGCTGGGCATCCGCCATGGCTATCTCAGTGAGGTAGCTCGCATCGGTATAACCAGCGCTGGCGCCCACCTCGACCGGCCCATCCACGACGTGCAGGTTGTAGGGAACCAGCCGGGTTGGCATATTGGCGCTGAGCTGGACATAGCTCTGCAAGACATAGATCAGCAACCCAGTCAGGAGCAGGGTGCAGAACATCCAGCCCCTGGCAGCGACCCACTGATTTCGCAATGCATTGAGGTATTTCATCAGCGAATGTACTCCAATCGCATTGGCCTAGGTGCGTATTTGCCAAGCAGCGGGTCTAACTTGAGCCCCATCCGCCACAAGACATGCTGCACTTGTCCCCGCTTCTGGCCGGCACGCATCTTCTTAGCCATCATCATGAGAAAGATCCCCGCAAATAGGCCTGGGATAAAAAACCGCATGATGATGCCCACGCCGATCACCATGATGGCGACAACCACCTCGGTCATCTCCCAGGCGAAGATGGGGATAGGGGCATCAACATCCTGCGGTATCCGATAGGACTCGTTAGACATGACCCGCGACTCCTAACTCAGGTGCCTGAGAACCAGCTGAAGATTTCCTTGATCATGAAGGGGCCGACCGCAAAGGCACCGGCGATCCCTAGACCCAGGAACGCAGGGGCAGCAGATTGACGTCCAAGGCCCACCAGGCAACCGATGATCAGCGCCAGAATGGAAATGCCGATACCGAAGGGCCCATGCGCCAGCTCTTCAACCTTGTCAGCGAAGTCTTCAAAGTCTTCCTGTGCCCATGCTGGCATCGCCAGGAAAGCGGTAGTAGCAACCAACAGTGAGCGCTCTGCTGCTCGCTTCTTGTTCATGCGGAGGCATTCGACTAGATGAGCGAGCTTGCCCTGCTTGGTTGTGGCCTGGGTATCTACGGAAGTAGTCATTGGTACTGATCTCCTAATGTCGCGAGGACTTCGTTTGCGTATTGCTGGCCTGCCGGACTATTCGGCGACCCAGCGTTGTAAGCGGCCAATGCCGCCTCCCACTCGCCGTAGCGCGTGATGTTGTCGTAGAGAATCCACGTCCCTACAGCGAAATTCGTACACTCATTTTCCAACAACTCACGCTCGGTAATTCCCCATTGCTGGAGGTAATTCCGGTTGGTTTCCTGGTCGAGCCACCATGTATTGACTTGCATAGCGCCTAGGTCGTAAGTGCCATTCTTGTTCGGACCTATGCGACCCACTAATTGCCCTCGGCTGCCGCTCTCTTGAAGACGCACTGCCGCGACAATCTCGATGGGTACTTGGTAGTAATCAGCGATTTCAGGGACACAATCAGGTAGGGCAATCATTGACCACCTCCTAGCGCTGTTCTTCAGCCACTGCCGCGGATTCCCCAGCGCCAGCTTCGTCGTTGGTTTCTTCTGGGGTGTTCTGCGCTTCAGGCTTGGCCACATCAAACGGCGTCATCATCCGCTCAGCGACCATGGCAGTGGGGCTGACACGATCCATCACCAGCCCGACCTCCAGACTTTCCTCGAAGCCGCCTTCTGCTCCTGGTTTGGGGATCTTTCGCAATAGGCCGGTAACTCGTCCCTCAACATGAAGGGCGGTGCCGGCCTCGTACTCGACAAGTCGATCGACAACGCGCCCAAAAGCAGCCATGGACACCACGCCGGTATGCTGAAAGGAGCGCCCCAGGTCCGGTCGGTCAGGGCCGATCTGCAGGTACGCTGTGGAGGGTGGTCCCTCCTTCTCGGGAGTTTTCACCCCCCTCAGCAAGCCAATCGCAATGAAACGATTGAAAAGATGTTTTTCGATGTTGCCCTCGATCATCGGGGCAGCCGGCTGGATGTTGTTGGCCACCAACTCGGCACTCAGGTGCTGCTCACCCGTGTGGTGTGCACGGCGCACAATGCCGCCAACATGGCCGAAAATTTCAATGTAAGAATCAACATCCAGCTTGGCTGCGCGATCAGATAGATGATTCGGAATTCGGACAATGATCTGATTTACAGATTGGATTAGGGCTTCTGTGCTTCGCTTGTTCTTACCAACCTTGAGCACCATCAGGCCAGAACGACCGCGCTCCTTTGGCGTCTCTTTTCGTAGAATCTGGGCGTGGGCGATAAAGACGTTCATTGGCCTGCCTCCAGGTAAAAAATCTCGGCGCGACGGTTTGCCGCCCGCGCTTCATCAGTCGTGCCGTCAACCAACTTGGGATAGATGCCATGCCCTTCCGTCAGGAACCGGGCCTTTGGCCAAGCCAAATGGAGCTGTCCCGCGATCGCATCAGCGCGGCGCTGTGAGAGTGAAATGTTGTAGGACTCAGGGCCGATATGGTCGGTGTACCCAACAATGAGCACACGGCCAGCCAGGTCTTCTCCTTCCAGGAAGGAAGCCATTTCACGCTGAGAGGTAGGCGTCAGCGTTGTTGAGTCGAACTCGAAATGGAAGCGCGCCAGAGGCACAGACTCCATGGCGTCCTTGTAGTCATCCGGCATTGAGGCATGGCGCTGCTGCCAATAGGCCTCGTCGTAAACGGTGCCGCCGTAAGCGTAGCGATCAAGCCCCTGGCCAGCCCCGTAGTACCAGTTGGTGGTACGGGTCGCGTTGACCCCTTGAAGCGTATAGGCAGGGATCACCACATGCCGACTGGTCATCGTGTTATACGAATCAGGTAGCGTTGACGTGCGTGCGTGCTCCAGAGCCGGAGGATGTGCTGCACAGCCAGCAAGAACAGCTGTCAGCGAGACAGCAAGCACAGGGTTTCGCAGTGTCATCAAAGGTTCTCCAGGTACTTGATTACCGCCTCGGCCCTCTCGGCAACGTCTCCCGACAGGCTCAATAGCTTCACTTCAGAACGAGACACAGCGACAAAGGCAGGGTACTCACGAAGACCTGCCCGACCAGCAAGCCTCGCTGCTCGCTCAATCGCCTCGACAGAGCTGGGATCGCTGATATGGTCGTCCGCAAACTCGTTCCACCGAACTTGGGGAACATGCAATTGGAGGTGCGCCAGCACATCGTCATAGTCCTTGAGGGGAACCCCGGTTTCGCCAGCCGTGAGAAAGGCTTTCCGAACGTCATTGGCAACCCCTGGAATAGAGCGAGATGCGTAAAAGGCGCGTTCACGCCATGCGCGTTCAAGGCCGGTATGGGAAGGCAGGGGAGCGTAGCGGTACTCCAGGCCCGCCGCTTCGACGGCTGCCTGAATAGAAGAGTGGTGTTTGTCCATGGCCTGGCAGTGCGGGCAATCGAAGCTGGCAAACTCAACCAGCGCCAGAGGCTGATCATTTCCGGCATGAGCGCCAGCAGCGAGCCCCAAGGTGGCCACGGTGACACCGAGAATTCTACGGATGGGGTGTAGCAGGCGGGTAGGGGAAATCATTGGTCGCTCTCCCCCGACTGATCACTAGATTCGTTACCTTGGTGGCTTTCGATCCAGGCGTCTTCGTGCAGCAAGCGCCACACGGTAAAGCGACAAGCATAGTCAGCTGATTCAAACGCCTCATGCACCGATTCCTGTTGCTTAGGAAAGGTTAGCTGCGTCAGTGAAGTTGCCACATTGCCAAACCAAAGAACGGGCTGACAGGTTCGCTCAATTCGAGCTTCTGAATCGGTCGCCAGGACAATCCATGCGACCCAAACTAATATGGCCACGCCAATAAGCGTGCTGCCTCGCATCGCCATCATCTCAATTCCGCCTCCCAGCGGTGCTCTCTCATAGGTGCCCTTAATGGGCCTCGCAGGTAGATAGGGCAGCCACTGACACTTAACCGGGGGAAGTAGAGATTTTTTTGCGCGAGTCGCTTTGCTGTCGCATGCCAAGGCTTAGAGGGAGATGAAAACGACTATCGAGGGAGGCTTAGAACAGGGAGAGCTGGGTTTCTTTAGATCGAGGAGAGGGGGAGGCGCCGCTTTGCTCATTGTCGGCTTTTAAATACTCTCCAGAGGCATCATCAACACCAGCGAGCCACGCCATATCCTCAGGCGACCAAGGACGATAAGGAGAGGGCTGATAGTTGCCCAGCGTTTTGTGTATTTCATGAGACAGGAGGTAAGCCTCGTAGCACCCTTGATCCATTACCTTTCCGTTAGGATGTGTTTTCGGAATGCTAACCCAAATGCTAAAGCTGGCGCGATCGCATCGACCGCGCTAGCTTACTTCTTACTGGGCGGGCTTATCAGCCACCAGGATAGTCACGTTTACGCCAGTCCCAGCGAACTCACCCTGATAGCTAGCAGTCCATTCCACCTCCCAGCCCGGCAGTAGATCCTTGTCGAGCATGCTGCCGGGGAGGATAGCCACAAGGCGCCCGCCAGGAGCTAGACAACTCGCTGCGGCTTCAAGATGATGCAGGGCTCGACCTTTGCTGTACGGAGGGTTCATGACTATTTTGGTGTAGCTTCTGGCCGTATTTGCCCACTCCAGAAAGTCGGCTTGATGGCAGCGAAACCCCTTCGCCGCTAGCACCTTGCAATGCAGCGGTGCCAGCTCGACACAGGTAGTCCGATCTTTGGGAAGCATATCAGCAATATGGCCCTGGCCAGCACTTGGCTCCAGCACCGTATCCTGGTCGTTGATCTCGGCCAATTCTACGACCTCATACGCCAAGCGCTCCGGGGTAGGGTAATACTGGTGGCTCTTATGGTCAGGGATGCAACCACTGGCAACAATCTCATCCAAAATCGGCTTGGTGTGGTAGTCGAACTCGAACCACGACACTGCGCCGTTATCACTGAATACCTTAACCCCACCGATGGCCTTGAGCACCTGCTCAGCCTCAGCCAACGCTACCTTATCCTTCACTCCATAATCGAACTCAATCGCCCAAGGGTTTTCTGTCTTCGGCGACCGTGTTTCGAGATGTCGAAGGTGGCTAGGGCAGCGGGTAGGGACGCTGCGCATGGAACCGAGTAAATTGATGACCGCAAATTGAAGTGGGCGATCCATTAGCACAAAGTCTTTAGGCTTGCGCTTAGGCGGGGTGCGGAACTGGGAAGGAATTGCTGTCGGGTGCAAATGCGCCAGCACTTGGTTTAGGCGAAAAGCGATTTCGGGGTGTACCTCAAGATGCGCCGTGCCTTTTTTAAAGACCTTCAGGTACAGAGCGCCACCATCAACCATAAACCGCTTGCCTGGGGTGCGCCGTGCAATATCAATCAATCGGCTAGAGGCCTGCCAGTTTGGTTCATCCCGGCCCATAAATTTAGCAATGACTGAGCGAAGGTCATTGATATGGCCTGCCTGGTCATGATTCACCGTCTCATAGGAAGTGACGACATAATTGAGGATCATCCGTTTGTAGAAACCTTCAGGCCGATTGGTAACATGCTCACGGCTTAGGGCACGGAATATACCGTCGACACGCTCAGCTAGGAAGGTGCCGCGCATCATTAGCAGCTCGGTCAGGGTTGCCCTTACGGTTTCCTCAGTGAAGTCAGGGGTTTTCATCTCGTTAATCTGCTCCCACCACTCGCTACGGCGAGTCTGAGGCATGAAGTCGAGAACATCGGTCATCTTCAAGGCCCGGTCCCAATATTCAGCGTTCAGCGCTGCGATCGCGCCTTCTTCAATAAAAATATTCTCTGTGGACAGTGATGAGTAACGTGTGTTGTCGTGCTTGCGATTGCCCTGGATGAAGTAGTTGACGACACCTTTACGATCACCATCAAACAGTGCCGCCACTTCTTCCACACGCCTACGCATTGCGTTGTAGCGCCCCACCAGCCCATCGACCATATCTGTCGAGGCCGGGGCGAAGAACTCCCCCATATCTCCAAGATATTCTGTGCTGTCATAGCTATCAATGGCTTCGTGAATCATGGTCCCGTTCCCTATTTAGTGATCTATTACAAGCGAGTTTCCGAGGTGCCTGGCTTCCTGCGTAGGTGACGCCGACCGGCTGCCTTCGTTATGATGTAAACACTTTAATGCAGAATTACTGTTTACGGCAAGTAAAAATGTGTTCAATGCACACTTTTTAGGGGATACCATGTCCACAGATGACATCAGCACTCAACAGCTATACGCGGCACTGGCAAGGCTTAGAATGAAGGGTCGTGCATGTGATGCAGCTTCAGATGTGATTATGAAGGTGTGCGATACATACGCTAAAGCAGCCAATATGCATGGCGTGTCCAGAGCTGCTGTTTCTCAGGCAGCAAAGCGAATACAGGCGGAAGTAGATCGGGTGTTCGTGGCAGTCGAGGTGAGATTGCCCAAGGACAAGCTGCTGGCGCTGGATGAATGGCTAGCGAGCCAAGGAGGGTCAAGACTAACCAGCAGCGACGCTGAGAAAGGAGAACCGTAGTAGGTTAAGGCGGGGAATATTGACAGGGGAAGCGGGCTGGCAAGCCAACCCGCTGCATCACATCCTGGATGAAGGTGCTATATAGGCCCAGCAAGTCACAAAGAGGGGCGGCGCTCGCCTGCTTCGGGCGGTGCATACTGGCTAAGGGTAGCCTCCAACTGCTCGGGTATCTCAAGGCAAGAACGAAGCTCGCATTGAGCATGGATCAGTAGCGCCAACTTGGGTGTCCACTCAGGAAGCCCGAGATGGCCGACATACTCCTCAGCGACAGGGCCAGCCAGAAACTCAGCCGCAGAGAACTGGTGCTTGAGGTTGTTGCTCTTTAGGTCATCAATTGCTTTCAAAAATACTTGCGTGAGTAACTGGCGGTGGGGCAGCAGCTCCTGCGACTGATGGCAATCGGTCGACACAATGCTCTGGCCTGGGATAAGCACATCAGCAAGTGCGGAAATTTGTGAGTCCATGATCTAACTACTCCTGCCCAGTGCCAGCCGCAAGGCTTTGAAAGTGACTGTTGATTGAAGCCATGACCTTCAACGGGTTGGCCACGCGATCAAATCGAGCTTCGCTTGTGCCAGTGCCTGCCGCAGACATTTTCACCGTCCCATATCCTAGCAATCGACCCAAGATCGTCTGGTTCACTTCGGTCGAACGAATGTGATGAATAAATAGGGGTGTAACACGCCTGGCAATAATGCCGTGCCGCTCTATCACGCGATCGGGGCCTATGACGTACTCGTGAGCAAGGCGCTGATAGGCGATGTTCAGCAGCCCCCAGGCGGCCAACCCCATCCCTGCCCAGGAAAGGATGTTCGTCAGAGTCTCTGGAGCGTTTGCCCCAGCGAGGGTAAAGGGGGCATGAGGAGCAAAGTGCAATGCTGCCCCCAAGGGTACGAGCAACCAGTGTCCCAGCAGGGCGCGGTGACTGACTCGGAAGGTGGTCTTGCTTATCATGGGTTTCATCTCCCGGCTGCTGCCACCTCCGCTTCTTTCAGTCGGTGGCTCAATTGTGATTCTGCCGTTTCAACGTGGAAAAGCTCGATGCTGTCATCCGGCCAGCGGATCAGGACGAACCCATCTCGAAGCAGGTGGGTTAGAGGGGTAGGGCCAGAGATGACAGGTAACGAAGGGCCTTCGAGTGTGTGGAGTTCCCACCGACTGGCTGAGCGGTCATGAAAAAGAGCTGCGTTGTCAGCGCCACCTGGCCAATCCAGGTCACAGTCGCGTTCAAGACGCCTAACAAGCTGTCTCGCCTGGCGGGAATTACGCGGCCCGCTCATAGGCAACCTCCAGCCCACACACTTTCTTTACAGCACACTCAATTTCTTGGCGCACCCGGTCCATCGTCAGTAACCGCGCCCCCTCCTCATCAATGATCAGCGTCAGTGTTTCGTTGGTTTCGCGCAGGGCCGCCCTATCTACGACAAGTCGTGAGAGTAGGGAAAGCTCGTCGTGCGCGTTCGCAATAAGAGCACCTGAATCCATAATACCAACCTTAATTATACTAGACGACATTTTTTAACTATGAATATGAGACAATTTTTACGGATTCCCCGCCATTACTAATTGCCATTATTACTGATTTACGGCGCTGCGTTTGCGATGGTTCGGGATTGTGTAGAGAATACTTTGTCTGGAAATGCTTCGCAGAGTTTTAAATATAAAACGTCGTATGGTATAAATTATATATCTATAAGTAGCTTTGCCTGAAACCATCAAAACAACGGATTAAAAGGGGATCAAAATGACTATCAAGCGTACTCTCATGGGTCTGGCTGCCACATCAATGCTGCTGTTGGCTGCTGGTTGTGCTGCCCCGCAAGGGTCTGGCATGTTGCAGAACTCAGCCGTCAGCGCGATCACTGATGTGCTAGGAAGTCGCAACAACAATAGCGTCAGCGCAGCAGGAGCAGACTCGGCCAGTCACATGCAGGGCGTTCAGGGTTTGGTTAATGGCGGAAAAGCAGGTATGAGCGGTGCCGCCTACGGTGCTGTTGGCGCTGGCGCGCTAGGTCTGGCTGACAAGGGGATGCGAAGCGCTTTCACCGCATTGCAGGGCGAATCCGAAGTCGGGTTCGAGGACGTTGCCAACATGAAACAGAACATCGTCAAGAGCGATACTTATGTCGATGGTGAAGGCCGTACTTGCATTGATTACCACATCACTGTCACTGGTGGCCCCGAGGACAATGATCAGAATGTCACGACTTGCCAGAATGCCGGTGGCGACTGGGAACGAATCTGATTCGATCAGCGGCCACTCTATTAGTGGCCGCTCAGCTTTTGGAGGGCAAAATGGCTGACGATAATCTCAATACATCGCGGTTCGATAAGTCTGCTTTGGACATGACGAGACTGGAAGCCTTTACGATGACCGCCATGCACGCCATTCTGCTTGGTGAGGGAGGGGGTAAATTAAGCCCCGAGGAAGTCGGCGAGAGCGCGGCAGCCTTTGCCGAAGCATCGCTCTCCGCGGCCTCTGAAACGCTCGATGACCACGACACGAAACCGAGTTAACCCCATGCAAGACTGCAAGTACGCGATCGGGCAGCAACCTTAACGGTTTGCTGCTCGATTTCGTTGGAGGCAGGTTTAATTTTTTCGCATGCGAAACAGAGCAATGCCTACTAGGTCATTGACTATCAAGTTGATGCAATCACCTGAGCCGGAAATAGGTCACCGCGCAACTTGAAGCGCCCTACCATTGAGGCCAATCGTTCGGCGTGCTCGCTGAGCTGATCGGTCGACATGGTGGACAGCTCGGCTAGAGATGCGTTCTGCTTTGTCATGCGATCCAGCTCCGCCACGGCGATATTCACCTGGCCGATGCCGTCGCTCTGCTCGCCAGCGGCATGACTGATCTCGCTTAGCATGCCAGCGACGCGTTGTACGCCCGCCATCAATTCATTCAAGTAATCTACTGTTCATGAGTTCCTGGGGCCGATCATCAATTGCGACTCGATTTTATGTTCGGTTGGGCATAGCTGGTATAAAATCTTCTCTGCTAACCATGGTATTGCTCACCATCGTTTGATCACGCTCGATAATCAGCGCGTGATCGGCAAGGAATATCACATTCAGAACGTCAACAGCTATATGAGCCGCTTAAAGGGATGGATGGGGCGCTTTCATGGAGTGGGAACGGTGTACTTACCCAACTATTTGGCATGGCGACGTTTGTTTGAAACCGCAGAGCCAACGGAGGAGATGTGGCTACGTATAGCGATTGGCTCAAACCAACAAAAGATACCAACATAGCCATATAATCCAGAATTCAGAGATTCGGCAGGTCTGCTGCAAGCTAGGCAGAAGGAGGGGGTCTCAAACCGTCCCTGTCCAAGGGCGGGGAAAGGCGCTACAAGCGCTTATCCGGGGTGAACGAGACTTCCCTGGCACTGTCAGCCAATGCCTGGAAATAGGAGTGACTGGGGTTGATCAGGTAGTTCGTTTCTCGAGGCACCACGACACTTGGGACTACTAGCGCGAGGCTCGATTGGCTCTCAAGCCAGCTGTCGCCGATCTCCGCGGTCGAGGCGGGCGCCGGCTCCTCCATCCAGTCTTCCGGCAGACTATCGGCAGGCAGGCGCATCAGCGCATTTTCCGGGATAGTCACCTCCAACAGCGCATAGTGTGTCAGCAACCGATAGTCATCAAGATGAACCATCACCTCAAGCATAGCCAGTGATTCAGCACTGGCGAGGTACACACAGGCCTTCCCCTTGCTATTCCATCGACCGCCGTACAAGCGGGCTCCCTCCCCATCGAAGGCCGTCTGGAGCCACTTCCGCTTTACGAGGCGGTAACCACGAACCGTACTCACGCGAAAACGCCGTGCTCAAGCCGTCCGATCAGATCCAGCACAGCTTCAGCGCCAGCAGTCGTCGCCACCATTTCCACCGGTCGCCGACCACCGAGACCGCGCACCGGATTGAGGAGCCAGCGCCTCGCCCGCTGTTGATCTCCTTCAAAGAGATCAACAGCGCTCTTGTAGACCTCGGCAAAGCGGTACAGCCGATCGCCTTCGTCTTGCTTGAAGCGCCCAGCCGTGGCTCTTCGCTGCAATGTCGCTGGCTTGATAACGACATAACGCGCTAGCTCCTTGCTTTCCAGGCCAGACGCAGCAGCAAGCTCCGTGTAGACCTTGTACGGGACGCCTTTTTCCAAAGCCTCATGCAGTTGTGCCCCACGCGCTGGAAGACCCAGGGCCTTCCAAAAGTCGTCTTTCTTGGGCTTAGGCTTCGGCCGATACTCTTCGATGGCAGCTTCCATGGCCTCTCCTCCACTCATTTGATATAACAACAGTGTATCAGAATATCGCAAGACTATCACTGCGGTTGCAACTCCAGGCAAATCTAGGCGCGGGCACCTATAGCCCCTCTGCGCTACAGCTTGCCCGAGGGCTGCCCTCCGCGAGTATCGCAACATTGCTTATCGCGTAAGCACGGCCCCAACAGAGAGTGGTAAAGTAGACCGAAAGAACAGGAGAGGTTGCATGTCCACGTCCACCGATCATAACCAAGTGTTTGAAAATAGCGTACTTCAAGCGGCTAAAGAGCTATTGGAGCCAAAGCTCGCGACCCTGCCTTGGCATCAGTTCGAACTTGAGTACCATTCGCCTACAGGAAGAGCGAGATTGCAGGTCCGTTGTCAGCAAGAAGCCGATTCTCCTGTCAGAACCTTGGTCCTCTCTGTCACCTTCTTGCACGACTCCGAAGAGCTTCAGCTTAGTAACATAATGATGCCGCTCGCCCTACGTTGGGAGCGGCTTGGCAAGCGCACTATTAAGGCCATCTTCGAGGTTGCTCATCCAGCCGGCTACGATCTCTTCCTCATAGATACGGTCCCGTCCTTCCATGATCGACTTCTGAAGCGGAACGCTCGAGCTGTGACCGATGACATTGTGATGATCACACCGGAAACTGACCTCGTGAGTGACATTGGCAGTCCAAAGCCCAATTCTAGCGAAGTGCGCGGCTATTCAATCTTCGACGTTCTCGATGAACTAGATGCGGACGCCTAGCTTAAGATCGATTGATGGCGAGCTAAAACTGACAACTTAGCAGCTCACCACTATCGAGCAGGGCGGTTTGCTTCCGACTGTAATTCACGCCGCCTAGTCCCTTTACCAGGGTAGAGCTATCGAGCACGCTCCCACAGCACGGCCTCTCTTGTGGCAATTACATGAAAAACAGCGCAAAAATCCCTTACGGCATACGCAATAACAGGTTGGTGCATATCAGCCAGCTCACAAGGGCCGAACGCGGCGGCCGTTGCGGCTGTGTCTGTCCTGAATGCAGAACACCGCTTGAAGCGAGAATGGGGGATATTGTCCGTCACTATTTCGCACATGCCAGAGGGACCCGACCATGCGCTGGGGGCACTGAAACAGGAATACATCTAGCCGCAAAGCAGTTGATTGCAGACCGAAAGGAAATACCCATTCCTCTGCTTCAGGCGGTACTTGAGGCGAAGGATAGCCTTGGCTACAAGCACACCGAATCTAAGGTCATTTTCCCCGGCCACGATCGGCAGCCGGTGGATGACACAAAACTTGAGTTCAGCCTGGGGGACATCCGCCCTGACCTTATCGTGAGCTTGGGTCAGATAGAAATCCTAGTCGAGGTGGCCGTAACCCATTTCATCGACGCGGAAAAGCAGCAGCGGCTTGAGTCCCGTGGCCAGCGCTGCATCGAAATCGACCTGGGGGACATACCACGGAACCTAACACCGGCCGATCTCGAAGAGCATGTATTTAACTATCAACGGGCCTACTGGATCGTAAATCCCAAGATCGGAGCGGAGCAGGCAAAGCTACGTCCAGGACTCCAGCAGCAGATCGAGAAGGCCAACAAACGAATAGCACAGGCTAGGATCGCCAGGGAGCAAGAGGAGAAGCGCCAGCGCGAACAACATGCCCGGATGGAAGCCTACTTTCAGGCACAGGAAAAGAAACATGCTGAGCGAAAGCGCCAATGGGAGGAGGAGCAACGCCTGGCGCGAGAAAAAGCGATCAAACAGGCTGAAATCAGGCGACGCGAAGCCGAGGCTGCACGTCAACACGAGGCTGAGGTTGAGCTGCAGCGGAGGCAGAAAACCTGGGAGCTAGAACGTCAGCAACTTGATCTTCATGAGATGCGCCATCTCGCCATGGAACTTTCCGCGTCCTGTCAGCGTATTGGTGTCCGGTCTGGCAAGGTGGCTGCATCAACACGGTTCTGCTTACCGATGGCCCGGCAGAACCTCGAACGAGATATTCACAGAATGGACCTGGAAGCCATTCCTACCGCGGTCGAGACACGCACGGAATATGACTGGATGTTCGGGGTGCCGTCTCGTGAGTGGAAACTCGTGGCCTTGCTAGGAGTCGTCTATACCCGTGAGAGCATACAAAGCCGATACTGGATCTCAATCCAAGCCATCGAGCGCTATCTTGGGGAGGTCGGATACCAGCCAGTTGTCGCTCTTCAGCGTGCCGAGCAGTTGCTGAATACTGCTCGTTACTACCATGTCCTCGTAGAAGATCCTGCGTTAATGGCGTTGGAGCTACTTCCAAGGCCGCTGGATGCGATTGCAGAATTCGTTGGCGAATTGGACAACTTCAATATGATTAACCTGCTAGCTGCCAAGCTGGAGGAACTTGCGTTCATACCCAAACCAGCTGGCGCTAATGCCATCAGCACGAGCAAAGGGGCCGCTCAAGCAGAGAGTAACTGTGATTCGGCGATGGCCTAGGCGTCCGAGAAGACTTTGAGTAGGAGGTCGTCAGAATTAACCTTGCCCTCCTACGCATTCTGGACCAGACAATATTCCTCGAACACTTGTCTAGCATGCAGGTCGACGTGGGCTAATGCATCATCGATATTGATATTTGCATGCAAGGCATCTCAGTGAAGAAGCTCTGACATCTCAGTCTGTAGTATCAGCAGTAATACATTACGCCAGTTTATTTATTTTACAATGAGAGGATTCATAACCAACTCAATAATCAGTGGGTGAGCTTTCGATACGGCCATACTGGATGATCCACAGTAAACATCCTTACAGCCCAATGCGGCTCACCAAGGGAGGCAGTATATGTGCAGTCGATATGAGGCACCTGACGCAAATCAACTGATGAAAGCCTTTGGCGTTGCGCCAGAACATGAGATGCAACGCGAACTCTGGCCAGGGTACAACGGCCCATTTCTGCGTGCCCCACAGGCCAGCGATCCCGATGACGAGGCCGCTCCCTCTGTTGAGGCACTGACCGGAATGTTTGGTCTACTGCCGTTTTGGGCAAAGGACACTAAGCTGGCGCGGAGAACCTACAATGCGCGATCGGAAACGGTCGAAAGCAAGCCGTCATTCCGCTCTGCGTGGCGTCAAGCGCAGCACTGCATCATCCCCGCGGCGGCTATCTACGAGCCCGATTGGCGTTCAGGTAAGGCGGTCCCGACTCGAATTACTCGGGCAGATGGAGGCCTCATGAGTATTGCTGGTCTTTGGGAACGCTGGACCAACCCAGACGGTGAGACAGTGCATAGTTACTCGATGCCCACGGTAAACGCCGACGATCATCCCCTAATGCGAAACTACCATCGTCAGGGCAGCGAAAAGAGGATGGTAGTGGTCTTGCCGAACGGGGCGCTAAAGGACTGGCTGACAGCACCAGCCTCAGAGAGCAAGGCATTCATGCGCCAGTACCCAGCAGATCGACTGCATGCTGAGCAGAGATAGCTGGCGCTGGCGCGCAGGCTTTCTCAATTAGTGAAGAGAAGTGGAGGTATGTCCGAACACCAGGGAGAATGCCGTTGCGGCCGCATCTTGCTCGCTGACATTACCGAGCCGATATGGCCCAGCATTGCACAACTCGCAATACCAGCCATTCAGTCGAAAACCTGCTTCCCCTGATACAGGCGTAACGCAGCGATGGAACATCTTATCTGCGTGACAGTCGGGGCAAGGCGGTACACCAAGTTCAGGGTGATTTATGGCCATACTCACTCCTCGCTTCCCAGCCAAGGGACAATTGAGGTAATGATGTAAATGGAATGCTCTGGCACGCCCTCGGAGGTATCGACTCGTTCAACTTCCTGCAACTCTGCTAAGGGTCGGTCAAGAAAATCGATAACTGTTTCAGTCGAGTCGCTGAAACCCCACTCAGCCTGATAGCGCCGACACTCCTTGGTCACGTCTGTGAGCAGGAGAGGGTAGAGGGTCAATGTCTCACTGAGATCGCTGCGCTCCTTTGAATAGCCATATAACTCATCCGCTTGCAGTCGGCCATCTCGATCTACTAATGCCACTAGCCGCATCACGCATTTGCGATCGGACTTATACTCAAGGTCAATCTGTACCGCTGACATGGATGTGTCCTATAAGGAGCTTGGCTATCGGCTTAGGTCATGATCAGCTGCGCGCCCAGTCATAGACCCGCTGATTGATTTCAATCAACGCACCATCCTGCGCTATCCAGTCCATACCTACTTTGCGGCATTCGGCTTTAAGCTCAGCTACCGTGATTCCATAAAACTCAGCTGCTGCTTCAGCGCGAAGCGCCGGACCACCGCCCCCATCGCGAAGATTTAGGAACATCAATACATTCAGCGGCACGCCTTCAAACTGGTTTATCGGTGCATTAATATCTTTATCGTTCATGGGTATTTTCCTAAGTTGCCGGTCGCGTTTAATTGGCGAGAGTTATTTCTGTCTAGCAGCGTGGCTTTCGTCAAGGCTGCGCTTAACGTCAGCGGCCATGGTGTCGAAGAGGCCTGGCTCAGCATCTACTTTGAAATCAGATTTGTTGCGATTTGCCAGCCGAGCAGCATGGCTTTCGTCAAGACTGCGCTGTACATCAGCGGCCATGCCATCGAAGAGGCCTGGTTCAGCATGCACATTAGGGTCTGAATTGTAGCCGTTTGCTTGCCTAGCAGCGTTGTTTTCGACAAGTCGGCGCTGCACGTCTTCGGCCATGCCGTCAAAAAGACCTGGCTGTGGCTCAGCTGTCCCAAGGTCATCTGCGATCGTGGTAGATGACATTGTTCCTGCAAGTACCAACACTGTCATTCTCGCTATGAACATGATCAATATATTTCCTTTGTTTGGTGTTGGTCTCACTTCTTAGCTTTGGGAATCTTCACCCCTTCCAGCTTGTAGTGCTCTCCTAGCTCAATAGCGCGGCGCACCGACTCCAATACCGGCTTGCGCACTGCGCGGTAGCGGGTTGAGTCAGGCGAGGCGAACCAACCCTTCACCGTCTCCACGCTATACCCAGTCAGGGTGGCCACGTGAGTCTGGTTCAAACCATGTCTCTCCATAAGCTGGCGGAGGGCTTCATTCGTCGGTTTCTCGGAAGTGCTCATTAATATCTCTCTATATATCGCCACTGTGCCTACCAGCAACGCTCGTTCATGTATGGCGCCTTACAGCGCATCTAAGGTGAGACTACGCTTCAAGGCCCCAGCAGCGCCTAGCGCGAACCCTGGCACTCTCCTGTGTGTCCGCTCCAGGAAGAGCAGGGGAGCTATCCTGGTTGAAGTGCGCCAACAGGTCGCCAAACAGCGTGGAGTCTCGTAGGTCGAGGTCGATCCCCACCAGCCCATCGACTGCTTGGTGAATCTCCATGACAGACCAGGGCTCCAGCTGAGCAATGAACTCATTGTCGCGAATCAAACGCTGGAGCTCAGGGTGCTCCTTGATCGTCTCGAGCTGCACGGTTGACGCCATGAGGTTCGCCATGTGGCCTCCATTTTCATAGGTACTGCTGATAGCTTAATGTGCAATGCACACGAATTCAATTCCTGGAAGTCATCAGACCTCACAAACCATACCCCATTTGGCCGCGGGGATAAGGCTGCGGAAGCTCGTTACAGCAGCTCATTCGAGACTCAAAAAAGTGTGCGCCTCGCTTGTAATAACGTGCATTGCACACTTTTATAAAGGTCATCAGCTACACGACTTTGAGGCATACCATGAACCTAGCGATCAACCTCGACACCGCTATGCCGGCTACATTCGAGACTGCTTCTACATCACTGCCCGAGCGCGTTCACGACTGTATTTATGAATCGCCCCAGGTTTCGTAGACATCTCCAGGTTCTGAGACATGAACATGGCGCATTGTCAGTCTCATAGAGGCTGATAGTGCGCTTTTCTCAATAGTATTTTTTACTCTTCACAACTTGACTCGTTCTCGGTCTTCCGCCTGCCCCCTTCGGCTTTAAGCCTAGTGGACCAAGCCAATAATCACTTCGCCCTAGCGCTTCAATAAGCAGTTTCAAAGAGCTAATGTAGTCAGCACGTGTAGCTGGTCGGTACGCTTGCACCTCAAGCCAGTGTTCCGCAAACCAAAGAATATGTTTCAACTTTATTTTTTCAGGACGGTTAACTTCTGGAAATCTATACTCTACAGCGTCGGCAATTTTTTGGATCCTGTTTCGATGACGTGTAGGGTGAGGAGACCACATGCCATTGAACTTGATTCGGATATCAATTACTTTTAGTTTCATGTTTTTATCCTACTTAAGATCGTGAAACGTATCGGCGGATATGCCTCAACATTTTGGCGACTAAGTCTAGTGCTATTAAATATGCCACTGAATCAATGGGTAAGCGTTTAATGGGGACCAACTGTTGAGCCGTCTCCTCACATTTTCAATGGTAAATGCCGCCCGCATTTCGCGGTAAGGGATTAGACCGTACGATTGAATGATTGGTCTGCCCGGGTTAATTACCCCACCCATGAAGCCGCGATAAGTTTCACCTGGCTTAAATATCTTCTTGCTTCCCTTTGGAGAGTGGGTTCGCGCGTATTCCAATGCTTACCACTGATTTTGCTTCACAGGAATACAGCGATCATCACATCGTCGTCCACCTTTTGTGCCATCAAGGATTTGATCTTACCCAACAAGACGGGTGATTGATTGGGCAACATGGTAAGGGTAAATTACTAGGAGCCCTCGCCATGCCCAAAAAGAAAATTGAAGGTATCTTGGATAACGCCTTTCGACTTTACCATCAAGGCTACAGTCCGGAGCTGATTGAGTTGCCTGAGAGCGCCGTATTTCCCTCCTTGATTCCAGCGGCCCCTTCGACTGCACGTAAAAGTAGAGTTACTGGATTGCTTTTAGGGGAGCCCGCCCCACGGTTCGTGCGTCGCGGACGTAATGTCAGGTACCGACTCTCTGATGTTTGAGCTTGGCTGTCTGAAGTAGATCCGCAGCGCTCAACAGCAGAAGCTTTCTTAGCGAAACAAAGCCTGAAAGCTTCGCTCAATCCCATTAGTAATTAAGGGGAGTCATCGATCCCTAGTGATGTCGACAGATTAACTATACTTCATGTCGAAAATTAAGGTAAATATCGACATGAGAAGCCGTCATGTCGACACTATCAACATGACGGGGTAATACAAAAACAACCTTGCGCTTTTCAAGGTTATCGTTGGTGGCAAGAGCAGATGGGGGATAACTCACTCTGTTTTAACTAAGCTAGCTACCGTGACGGCAAGGAGAGTTAGCATTGGTGGATCAGGAGCTTCTTACTCATGAAAGTATGGCCAAATCTTTATCACCTTCTAAGGCTCTCCTTCCTATTTTCTAAGTATGCTTCTTTTATAATGTTTTACGTTGGATTGCCTGTAAGAATGCATTGGTCGATCGGCTGAAACTGCTTTAGATTGCATCTCGCCAATAATTAAGCGATTTCTCTGACACAACGCCATGCTGAGTGCCAATATCGATAACTGACTGCTGAAAAGCCTGAGCAAGCTCTGGCAGATGGCAAAAGAATAGCGAACGGATCATACGCGTAATACGTAGATGGTTATGGCCACCTGCTTTCAGCCAAATATGCGTCTGGATTGAAAGGTCGGACTGAGCTGAGATGTAACGGTCTTCGCGTTCTAGACCAAAGGAATTCAACATTACGTCTAGGGAATGTTGCTGGCGCTGGCGTAAGGGTGGCTCTTTCGCAAACACTCTTTGCACATCGGTTGTCAGTAGAGGAGCAAAGGCGTTAAAGCGGCCCGCTTCCGGGATAGGAAACAGCCCCTGGATATAGTCGTGGGTGTGTTCCAGCCAGAAAGAGAAGAGTGCCCAGATGTCTTGGAGGCGACGACCCTGATGATCGTGTCCTTCCCCGCGGTAAAACGCGATCATCATTGCCCATTATGCCCCCCGAACTAATAAGTCATCGAGTCCATGCAGCACCAGTTCGCGTGCGTGGCGTTCATTGTCTGGGTCGGTTCGGGCTTCAATGCTTTCTAATGCACGGACATAAGCAGCGGGTAATCCATGCTCTCTTGCGCCGGCGACCACATGGTGCTTGTACCACATATAGGGACGCATACCGATGGACGTGATCTTTCCCCACATAAGCCTGAACTTAAAGCTGCCCGCACCCGAAAGGTCAGCTAGATTTCATCGTAGGCAACGTTGATACCTTCGTAACGATCCAGCGTCAGCTTGTGGTGTGAAGCGACATCTCATATCACGCCATACACGGCCGACTGATCGGATATGCCGGCACAATATCGCACTTGCCGGAGTCGTCTCCGCCTTGCTGATAAAAGGCCAGACGATACGCGGGCAGGAGAGCTGTGGTAATAAAGCGTGCGGGGATCCGTGCGGCTAAGCGCTGGGTTGACATATTAGACCCATAAGCAAAACAGAGCACCGTTATCTACTTTAAGTAGTTTGATTGCCGACGGCATGTCTTTAAGAGATTTCTTCCGAGACAGATGTACGTTGGTAATGCGCGAGTGCCTGCGCAGCATTAGTTTTTAGCGTTTCTCGCCACGCCGTAGGAGCCAGTACGGTGACATTGGCGCCCATGGCCATCAGCCACCACAGAGTTTGCTGATCATCGGGCACCTCGGCTTCTAGCTGTTGCCAATTGCTATTGGGCAGTGGCGTCAGCTGCTGAGTTACCGACAGTGGCGTCTCACTGAGCAGCCAAGCGACTTGTGGCGCGACACGGGCGACGAGGGTGACGGGGACTTTGCCTTGCAAATAGCCAAACGCCCCGCCTGCTATGTAATTGTCTAAGTCAAAGCCGTGGGAAGGTCGCCAGGTCGCTTCACTTAGAATAGCAGTTTCGATGCGGTGCATGGCGAACTGACGAATATCGTCATAGTCATCTACCGTCGCCAGCAAATATGTCACGCTGTGACGGCTGACCAGCCCTTGAGGATGAAGAGTGAAGTGCTTTTCCGTTTTGGATGTGCGAGACAAGTACATGACATCCACCGGTTTCTGCTCCAGCAGGGCTTGAGAGACAATCTGCCATGTCATTTCATTAAGCGCTGCAGGAATAAGTGCTTTGCCATTGGGGATGGCGCGAACTTTCCGCGCCCATTGGCTCAAGCCGTTTGAACTCATCTCATCAAGCAGCCGCCTCGCATCAGTAAAGTGCGGCGATAACTGCCCAACGACTACAGGGGGTAACAACCCTTTTAGATATTCTTCTGCAAGTACCAGCGTTAACGCACTGGGTACATCTAGCGCCGGTAAGTGGCACTGAAAGTCGCGATCAAAATACCACCGGTATGGTTTTTCACTATCGTCGCAGCCAAGGGGAAAATATGAGGAGAGCTTCTGGCTTAGATCGCGCTGTAACGACCTTGTATCAATGTGAAAGCCGCGTTCAGCAAGTTTTTCTTTCAGTACTGGTGTAGCAATCCGCCCAGGATAGCGAGGGATTAGCTGAAGAAGCGCCAAGTAGCGAAAAAGTGTATCGCGCGTATCGGACATAGTGACGCTAACCCTGGTTTTAGAAATGAAAGCATTAAGTTTAACGTGCCTCACAAAACTTAGCGACTCTCTCGGGCAGCACGTCGGAATCCCGAGCGATCAAATGAGCTCGACGCCGCCAAAGCGCAGTCATGCGTTGGTCAGGGTTGGTATTGGGGAGGTAGTCCCATAGCGCGGCGGGATGAATGTCGGCGGTGATTTCCAGTGAGGTGTCAGGGTGCCCTGCAAGCCAACGATAAACATCGATAGCGCTGCGGCCAACGCATACGGGAAATAGCAGCGTATTCGAAGGCAGTATTAAGCCGAGCGCCATCAGCAGCACATTGACTTCATGGTCACAGGCTAGGTGCCAGCGATGCCGATTGGCCACTAACGGGGCGGTTAAATGGCCGGCCACGCAATGCCAGATGAGATGAGCATGTAAAAAGCGGCGTGATTCATCGGAGAGGGTAGCGCTGTAGTGTGGGCAAAAGTAGAGATGCCGACCATCAGTGCTAGCCGTCACTATTTGTTGCCGCAGCACGGGAGTTAACGTTAAAAACTCGCTCAGCATCTCCATGACGGGGAGTGTTTCAGCCCAATAGGCGCGATCCGCCTGCTCGATCATCCAGGTGGCGCGACGCTCCGCATCCCCCACGATGCGCCGGGCTTCCTCCCGGCCCTGCTCGACCCCCTCGCCGCGCAGCCGCTCGATCAGCGCCTCGACGCCGGAGGAGGCGCCCTGCAGGGATTCCGCTTGACTCATGAGGATCTCCTCGAACTCATTGGGCCGGAATATTGCCGCCGATCACCAGGGCGAAGATGAAGGCGAACACCCCGAAGCCTTCGACGATGGCCGCCGGGGCGATGGACAGGCCGAAGATCTCCGGCTTGCTCTTCGCGCTGTTGATCGCCGAAGCACAGCAGCTGCCCTGGTAGACCGCACTCAGCAATAGGGCCACCCCGGCGAGGATGCCCACGGAGAACAGCCCCGCGGAGGTCTCGAGGGTGATCGGGCGCTGCAGGGTGAACATCACCACGATGCCATAGATGCTCTGGGAGGAGGGCATCGCCGAGAGCCCGATGAAGCGCCCGTGGCCGGACTCGGTCTCGAGCAGGGCACCGATGGCCGCCTGGCCGGCGATGGCGCAGCCGATGATGCTGCCGATGGCCCCCAGGGCCATGGGGCCGTAAAGGCCCGCCCAGCCCAGGGCGAGAATCAGTTGCTCCATGGTGTGGTCTCCGTTTTTGCGAATGCGGTAAAAGGGTAGCCCTCGTCCGAGATGCCCCAGTGGTAGAACTCGATCAGATTGAGCCGCAGTCCGTGCACCACGCCGCTGACCACCGCCAGCACGAAGTTCAGGGCGTGGCCGACGATCAGGATCAGCGCGTTGAGCAGGATGCCGAGCCCCGGAAAGGCCGCCGCCGCGTCCGCGGCGAGCTGGTTGAAGGTGACCGCGAGCGACGCGCTGGCGAGCCCCAGGGCGAACAGGCGCAGGTAGCTCAGCACGTCGCCGAAGGCCCGGGTCACGTCGGTCAGGGCGTAGAGACCGCCACCGACCCGCTTGAGCAGGTCCAGCGGTTCACGTATGGGGCGGGTATCGGTAAAGACGAAGACGCCGATCAGCCCCAGGGTCATGGCGACGGCACCGCCGGTCATGCCGTAGAAAAGCATGACACCGGCCAGCAGGGCGACAATCCAGCCCAGCGGCGCCAGCATGGCGGCTCGCCCCCGGTGGTGCCAGGCCACGGTGGCGTTGGCGACGATCAGGTGCGCCAGGCCGATGCCGATCGCCAGCTGCATCATCTGACCGAAGTCGTTGACGTCGAGGAGCCTCGAGTGAGAAAGCCAGCTTTCCGGTGGCGGGCTCCAGCCGAAATAGCTGCCCGCAAGCACGCCGTAGGCGAAGGCGAAGCCGACCAGGGCAAAACCCAGAGTGCGCACTCGCAATCCCGTACGACTGCGTTTGAGGCGTGGTGAGAAGAACAGCAGCGCGCCGAGCAGCAGCAGGGCGTAGCCGGCGTCCGCGAGGATCATGGCGAAGAACGCCGCGAAGGAGAAGAAGATCACCCGGGAGGGGTCCCAGCTGCGATAGCCGGGCATCTGATAGAAGTGCACGATCTCCGCGCCGCCGGCGGTGCGCTCGTCGTTGTCGAGCAGAGTGGGGGGCTGATCCTCGGGACCCACCGGCTCGTCGAGCAGGGCAAGCCCTTGCTGCTCGGCGAGGCGTCGAACGTCCTCGATCGCCGCCTCGGGCACCCAGCCCTGCACGGCGAAGATCGCATCCGTGTCGCGGGTGAGCTGCTGGGCCTGAGTCAGGCGGGTGGCATCCTCCGCCCGGGCCTGATGGCGATGGAGCAGATGAATCCAGCGGGTCAGCGCCTCTCGCTCGGCGGTGCACTCATCGAGGCGCACCACCAGGCGCTGCAGCTGCTCACGCAGCCGCCAGCGCGGCACGCTGCCGGTATGGGTGCGCGGCACCGGCAGGGCGTCCATGGCGGGCTCTTCCCGACTGATCACCGCGATATAGCGGTTGCGGTTGTCGCGATGCACTTCCTGCCAGGGCAGCTCGACTTCCGCGAGCTGGCGCGCCCTGTAGTGGGGTACCTCGTAGAACCACAGGCGATGCCCGGCGAGGCTTTCCAGGGGCGGGAAGTCGAAATCTCCCCAGGGCTCGAGATCCTTGAGACGCCGCCGGGCGAAGTCGATGCTGTCCTCCAGATCCCGCATCCGGCGCTGATTCTCCAGGGCGCGCTCGACGATGGCCTGATGATCGAAGTCCGGGTCGCTGGGCACCTGATGGCGCTTGGCCGGGCAGTCGAGCAGGTAGGCCAGCGCCTTGCGGGTGTCGCCGGCCACCGCGCCGGTGGGGGTGTCGCGCCTTGTCTCTCCCAGGTCGATCAGGTGCATGACGCCCAGGCGCTGCAGCTCGCGCAGCGTGGCCGGCTTGTCGCCGTGGCTGCCGACCAGGGTCACTCGGCGCAGGGACACGATGCTCATCGGCGCGCTCCCTGAGCCTGCTTGCGCTTGGCGAGCTTGGCCCGCACCACCGCGGAGCGCTCGCCGTCGGCGAGATGGATGCGAATGCGGCGGATATGCTCCCGGGTGCGCGGAATCAATACCTTGTCGAACAGGTTGACCCGCTGGGTGACCCGCCTGACCGCCCGCTCCAGGCGATGCAGCCGCTCCCACTCCACCTGCAGGCGCACCGTCAATGCGAGCGCGTCGCGCAGGACTTCCCGATAGCGATCCAACCAGTGGGGCGTGGTCAGCGCCGGATAGTCGGCGAGGTCGATATCGATACCCTCCAGCATCGGCAGATGCACGCCGAGCAGGTTGTGCTCGCGCAGCCGCACAGCCGTCACTTGGGCCAGATTCTCGATCTTCAGGGTGTCGTCCCCGGCCATGGGTAGCCGCTCGCGCACCCGGGCCACCAGGGCGTCCAGCTCCGCCTCGCTGGCCTGCACTGTTTCCCGGGCGCGCCGGCGCTCGGCGATCAGCTGGCGGCGCTTGAGGTCCAGGGACAGCAACAGCCGCTGGAACTGCCGGAGCCGGGACTGTTCCCGGTGCAGGGCGGTCTTGTTTAATGAGAGTCGTGCCACGCCACCACATCCTTTTTCCGATGACTACGCCATGCTATCGGCTGGCGTCTCCTCGCCGGGCTGTTGCTGCTTGCCGGGAAAAAACTTGTCGATCAGCTGCTGACGCATGAGCAGTTCCTGGGGCTCGAAGCATTCCGCCAGGGTCTTCCAGGCCAGGTCCAGGGCGCGCTCCAGGGGCAGGGAGACCGAGACATCCATGAAGCGGGTCTCGAACAGCTCACCGAAGCGCAGCAGCTTTTCGTCGAAGCGGGAGAGTTCGAAGGCCATGGCGCGCTTCTGCTGGGCGTCCCGTGCGCCGGCATACAGCCGGATCATGGTATTCATCAGCGCGCCGTGATCCTCCCGGGTGCTCTTGCCGATCACGTGCTGCTTGAGCCGGGACAGGGAGCCGAAGGGATCGATCCGGCCGTCGCGCAGGTAGAACTGGCCCTCGGTGATGTAGCCGGTGTTGTCCGGTACCGGGTGGGTGATGTCGTCGCCGGGCATGGTCGTGACGGTGAGCACCGTGACCGAGCCGGCGCCGTGGAAGTCGCAGGCCTTCTCATAGCGCCGCGCCAGTTGGGAGTAGAGATCCCCCATGTGGCCGCGATTCGACGGCACTCGCTCCATGCTGATGCCCACCTCCTTCAAGGCGTCGGCGAAGGCGGTCATGTCCGTGAGCAGCACCAGCACCCGCTTGCCCTCCTCCACGGCGAAACGCTCCGCCACCGCCAGTGCCATGTCCGGCACCAGCAGGCGCTCCACCACCGAGTCCGAGGCCAGGTTGGCGAACATCACCGTATGGGCGAACACGCCGGCGTCGAGGAAGCGCTGGCGAAAGTAGTGGTAGTCGTCGAAGATCAGCCCCATGCCGCCGAACACCACCACGTCCGCATCGGCGTGAATGGCGATGCGAGCAAGCAAAGCATTGTAGGGCTCCCCGGCCACCGAGAAGATGGGAATCTTCTGGCTCTCCACCAGGGTGTTGAAGACGTCGATCATCGGCACGTCGGTGCGGATCATGCGGCTCGGCATCACCCGGCGCATGGGATTCACCGAGGGGCCGCCGATGTCCACTCGACGATCCTCGCCGAGCGCCGGGCCGCGATCCATGGGCTCGCCGAGGCTGTTGAAGGCCCGCCCCAGCACATTCTGGGAGCAGATGACCCGCATGGGGTGACCGAGGAAGCGGATCGAGGCCTGGGTGGTCAGGCCGGCGGTACCGCCGAAGACCTGCAGCGAGACCACATCGTCATCGATGCGGATCACCTGGGCGAGCACCGTCTCGCCGTCGGCCTTGCGCAGGCTGGCGAGATCGCGAAAGCGCGCCGGGGAGGCTCGGTTTTCATCGCCTTGGGGCACACGTACTCGGACGATGCCGCCGACGATACTGAGGATATTGCGATAGTGACTGAGGGGTTGTGACATGCCGGGCCGATGACTCCACACAAGAGGGGGTTGTCTCGGCACGATGCAAGCGACGCTGCCGGGGACAACGCGAAATTCGTCGAGAGGGAAAGCCGCTGGTGGGAAGCGGTCCCCTTACTTTAGGCCAGTGATGCCATCTGCCCATTGACCCATATCAAGCTTGAAAAACACAGGAAACATTCCCCTTCAATCCTGACGCGGTGCGTGTTTAACCAGTGCTATCACGCGAGGATGATAGTGAACAACGAAAGTGACGATGGCAGTAACGAAAAGCACGACCGCAAGCCCCCAGTACGTGCCGAGCGCACTACCCACGAACAGCATCCCGGCGCCCGCAGACCCCACGGCTTGCCCGAGGCTGGCCAAGGCGGTCTGCTTGCCCAGCGCCGCACCCTGTGCCGGCCCGCTGGCCAGGGAGACCTGATAGGCCAGCAAAGGAATCAGTAGTCCCGATCCGGCGCCCAACAGCCCCACCACGACGAATGCCTCCCAGAAGCCCGAGGCGTAGGGGAGGCCGAGAATGCCCCCGGCCATCAGCAGGAAGGCCCCGCCGATCAGATGGCCGGGGGAGAGTCGTTTCGGTGGGTATGCCGACCACAGCAGCTGCACCGCCAGCATCACCAGGCTGCACTCCGTGAACAGCAATCCGACCCTGAAGGGGTCGAGACCGATTGACTGTCGCGCCTGCAGGCTGAGGCCCACCTCGAAGGCCCCCAGGCCCAGCATCGCCAGCAGCGTCAGCGTCAGAAAGCCACCGATGGCCCGAGGCGACGCCGGCTCACCGGCAGGCTCGTCGGCAGGCGGACGGTGTGCCGACTGTTCGCGAACGTGATGGTAGAGCAACAGCCACACCGCACCGGCGAGTCCCGCCGTGACCACGAAGGGCCAGGCCACGGGTCCGCCGAGCAGCATCTCGGATTGCGGCATCACCATCGGAATGCTGGCGAGCCAACCGCTGAGCATGGGGCCGGACAGGAAGCCCAGGGTGGAGGCGGCACTGAGCCAAGCGAAACGACGTGCACGGCGTGTCGCATCGTCACACTCGGCCGCCTGCGCCAGTGCCACCGGGATCACCGCCGCCGCGAAGGCGCCGGCAAGGGCCCGTACTCCATAGGCGAGTGGCAGGTTTCGAGTCAGGCTGAACCCCAGCATGGCCAGTGCAAACCCTGCCAGCCCCCACAGCAGGACGGGCCGCCGGCCCAGGCGGTCGGAGAGACTTCCCCATAGTGGGGCGAAGCCGAACAAGGCCAGCGTATACACCCCCGTCAGCAGCCCGGTGTGCAGCGATACGTCCCCGGGGGTAGTCACTGCCAGCACGCGGTCGAGGAACAGCGGCAGGATCGGCAGCACCGTGCCGTAGCCGAGGAAGACGACGAAAGTGGCGGCGAGCAGGGTATTGAAACCAGCGCTAGATTTTGCCACCACACCAATCGAACGGTCGCTCGCATTGCCGTTCGGGTCTCGCGGATGCCCGAGATCAAGGCTCACGTCGGTGTCGCCATTACTTAGCTTTCCGTTCTCGCTCATGCGGTACCGTACTCATGAGCCAGACGGCTGAAGAATGCCAAAAATACCATGAAGTCTCCTTACTCGCCTCAGTGGAATCCGGCGAGCACCGCTCCCAACAGTAAAACCACCTTCCGACCCGACCCGCTCACGCGACTTCGTTGGCGTCGTTTTCCAGGGCATGCTCCCAATCCGCGATGTAGTTCCGGTGCGAGGGAACGGCGTCCCGCTGGCGTGTGAGCTGGATCTGGAAGACCATTATCGGTCCGTTGCGAAAGGCCATCTCGCACATGTTTAGATAGAATTCCCACATGCGACAGAAGCGTTCGTCGTAGAATGCACGCACCTGCTCGCGGTTGGCCGCGAAGCGTCGCGCCCACTCCCGCAGCGTCTCCGCATAGTCGAGGCGCAGCACCTCGATGTCCGTTACCCACAGGCCGGCCTTTTCCACCGCGGCCAGCACCTCCGAGAGCGCGGGGCAATAGCCGCCCGGGAAGATGTACTTGCGCAGCCAGGGATTGGTTTGCCCCGGCGGCTCCATGCGCCCGATGGCATGGATCAGGGCGACGCCGTCGGGCTTGAGCAGGCCCTTCAGGGTGCGGAAGAACCCCCCATAGTGCGACACCCCGACGTGCTCGAACATGCCGACCGAGACGATCCGGTCGTAGACCTCGCGCTCCGCTCGGTAGTCGAGCAGCTCGAAGCGCGCACGCTCGGCCAGCCCGGAGCGCACCGCCCGCTGCTGGGCGACCTTCAACTGCTCCTCGGAGAGGGTGATCCCCTTGACACGGGCCCCGGCGCTCTCGGCGATATGCAGGGCGAGGCCGCCCCAGCCCGAGCCGATATCGAGCACGCGCATGTCCGGCTGCAACAACAGCTTGGCGGCGATATGGCGCTTCTTTTTCTCCTGCGCCTGCTCGAGGCTCTCGTTGCCGTCCGGGAAATAGGCGCAGGAATACTGGCGATCCCGGTCGAGGAATAGATCGAACAGCTCGGCCGAGAGATCGTAATGATGGGCGACATTCGCGCGCGAGCGGCCGAGCGGATTGTACTGCTGCAGATAACGCAGGGGCCGGCCGAGCCGCCGCCGCACCCGCTGAATCGGATGGCTATCGAGAGCCTCGCCGTTGGCGGTGCAGAGCTCGAGCAAGTCGCGCAGGCTCCCCTCCTCCACGGTCAAGGTCCCGTCCATGTAGGCCTCGCCCAGATACAGATCGGGGTTCATGATCAGTTTGCGATAGAGCGCCCGGTGGTGGAGCCGCACCGTGACCGCGGGCGCGCCACCCGGCCCGAAACGCTGCCGCCGCCCGGACGGCGTTATCACCGTGAGCTCTCCGACCCGAACGATGCGGCTGAGAAATGCCGACAACATCATGGAAGCCTCCTTGCTAGTTGCAGTGAAATGTCATGACTCAGTGAAATACCATGCCGGCGGCATGAAAGCCGGCGTCGACGTAGAGCACCTCGCCGGTGATCGCCGTGGTGTAGTCGCTGGCCAACACCAGCGCGGTGCGACCGACCTCGTCGGCCTCCACGGTGCGGCGCAGCGGCGCCCGCTTCGCGGACTCGTTGAGCAGTTCGTCGAAATGCTCGATACCGGAGGCCGCCCGGGTCTTGACCGTACCGGCGGAGAGCGCGTTGACGCGGATGTTGCGGGGGCCCAGTTCGTGGGCCAGGTAGCGCACCGAGGCCTCCAGCGCGGCCTTGACGGGCCCCATGACGTTGTAGTGATCGACGACCTTCTCGGCACCGACGTAGCTCAGCGTCATGAGGCTGCCGCCCCGGTCCATCAACGGCTCGGCCAACTGGGCCATGCGGATCAGCGAGTGGCAGGACACCAGCATCGACTCCGCGAAGCCCTCCGCCGAGCAGTCCGTGAGGCGTCCGTGCAGCTCCTCCTTGCGGGCCCAGGCGATGGCGTGCAGGAGAAAGTCCAGCCGCCCCCAGCGCTGGCGGATCGCCTCGATCACCGCCTCCAGCTGCCCCGGCACCGTCACGTCGCAGGGCAGCAAGAGCCCGGCATCCACCTCCCGGGCCAGCGGCTCGACATGGGGACGGGCCTTGTCGTTGAGATAGGTAAGCGCCAACTCCGCGCCGGCATGGCGAAAATGCCGGGCGGCCGACCAGGCCAGGCTATGTTCGTTGGCGATGCCCACGACCAAGCCCTTGCGTCCTTTCATGTCAATGGTTTCCATGTTTGTTTTCTATCTCCCTAGAATTCCAGCGGCCGAGGATCCTGCCGCGACGCGGCGGCCCCCGAGTTGATATGACGCCCGCACAGGCAACGCAGGCAGGTGCAGGCGTTGTCGCAGCAGTCCGGATCGTGCTGGGGTATGCGTCCGTGGCGTCGCGCGAATGGGTACAGGACCCGGCCCAACAGGCTCGGGCGGTATAGCTTGGCGAGCATCGGGCGCGCATCTCCCGCCGCCAGCCGGCGAAACATGGCCCGTCGTCCTCGGTCACCGACCTTCGCGTACAGCAGTCGGTTGCCGATGCCCTGGCGGATGGCCGGCAGCAGCGAGCGTCGCCACAGCGAGTCGTAATCGCTACCCTCCAGCAGGCTGCGCGCGGCCAGGACGCCCGAGCGCAGGGCATAACGCATGCCGAAGCCCGCCAGTGCATCCTGAAAGCCCGCATGCTCGCCCACCAGCAGGCGTCCCTCGTGCTCGCCCCGGCAGGGCGGTCCATAGTTGCCGACCCCACCGAAGGGGCGAGCGGTGCGCATGTCCAGCCCGGCATGCTCGGTAAAGAAGGCGATCGTGCGCGCCAGGAATTCGTCGTTGCGGGTGAACTCCCTGAACAGACAGGTGGCGACGGTCCCCCGCCCACCCTGCACCAGCAGGTAGGCATAGCCGTCCGGCGCCAGGCGGTCGCTGAAGCAGGCCCACTGGCCGTCCGGCATAGCGGTCTCGAACAGGTAGCCCACCGCCATGATGTTGGCGAGCACCGGCCCCGTGGCCACGACGGCGAGGCCGGGAGCGCTCTTGAGGGGAGAGGAGAGCCTTACCTCCACGCCGCTGGCCTGGGCCTGCTCGAGCAGCGCCTGATCCAGCGTGTCCGTCCCCGACCCGCGCCGGACCAGGTAGTACAATGGCTTCTCCGCACGAATCTCGTGGCGAGCGTCCCGGCCGTCGAAGGCCGTCACGTGCGAGATGGCATGATGCTCGAAGCTGGGTCGGATCCCCGCGCTCGCGAGTTCATCGAGCACATCGATGTCGTCACTCCAGCTCTCGAGCCCTTGGAAGTCACCGTGAAAGCGGGCGCCAACGCGACGGCGGCGCTCGTGCACGATCACGCGCTGCCCGGCGCGCGCCAGCACGATGGCGCAGGCCAACCCGGCGGGGCCCGCGCCGATCACGGTCACGGGCTCCCGGCGCGTGGGGACGGCGCAGACGGTCTGGGCCTGGATCACGGCTGAAGGGCCTCGACGTTCACCCACGTCTCGACCTATGCTGCCACTGCGCACGAGCGTACCGTTCGGGATCCGCCTCGAACTGTTCGCGGCAAGCCGCTGAACAGAAGTAATAGCGCTTTCCCCGGTATTCACTCCCCACGGCGGCAGTCTGGAAGCTGATCGCCATGCCACATACCGGATCCACGAAAGACTTCCGTTCCGCTTGTTCGTGTTTCATTGCTGTTCACTCCTTTATAAGTCAGAACCACGCCTTCTTGCTGCGCCCCCGTCTACAAACGCAGCCCGCCATCCAACGCCAGGATGCGGCCATTGAAGTAGTCGTTTTCGAAGATGAACTGCGCCGCGTGCGCGACCTCTTCAGGATCGCCGAGCCGTCCCAGCGGGATCTGGGCCCGCAGCTTGTCGAGGATCTTGTCGGGCATTGCCTCGACCATGGCCGTGCGGAAGAATCCTGGAGCGATGGCGGCGACACGGATGTTGTGGCGGGCGAGCTCCTTGGCCCAGGTGACGGTCATCGCATCCACCCCCGACTTGGCCGCCGAGTAGTTGGTCTGGCCGATATTGCCCGCACGGCTGATACTCGAAATATTAAGGATCAGCCCAGGGGATTGGCGGGTGGTGTCATCCGCCCGCATCTCGATCATCCGCGCCACCGCCTCCCGGGCGCACAGAAAGACGCCACGCATATCGATATGCGAGACTGCGTCCCAGTCCGCCAATGACATCTTCTTGACGACATGGCCATCCTTGGCCTTGACCAGCAGGCCATCCTGGGTGATGCCGGCGTTGTTGATCACCCCGTCCAGCGCGCCGAAATCATTCGCCAGCGCCTGGAAACAGGCTTCCACATGGGTTTCCTCGGTAATATCCACGGGATAGTACCGGCTTCGCACTCCCGCTTGCTCGCAAGCGGCGTGGGTCTGTTGCAGGCCGTCCTCATCCCTGTCCAGCAGAGCGGTCCGCGCGCCATATTGCGCCAGGCGTACCGCCATGGCGCGGCCAAGCCCTTGGGCGGCGCCGGTGATCGCGATCGTCTTGCCGTTCAACTCCATGCTTGAGCTCCTTGATTGACAGGATCGATATCGGTGACCTCGAGGTGACCGCCATTCGCGGTGCGGGTGAGCATCACTCGGCGGTCAGCAGCATCTTGATGGCCTGCTCCTTCGCCGCCTGGGAAAACACGTCGTAGGCTTTCTCGATGTCGTCAAGCTTGAAGCGGTGGGTCACCAAACCCGCGGGCTCGACGCCACCGGCCTCGACGATGCGCATCAGCACCGGAGTCGTGTTGGTGTTCACTAGGCCGGTACGCACCGTGACATTCTTGATCCACAGATCCTGTAGGCGGAACTCGACGCTCTTGCCGTGTACGCCGATGTTGGCGATATGCCCCCCCGGGCGCACGATGCGCTGGCAGATATCGAAGGTCTCGGGAATGCCTACCGCCTCCATGGCCACGTCCACGCCTTCGCCACCGGTCAGCTTGTCGATGGCTTCAAGTGGGTCCCGGGCAATGGTGTCGGTGGCACCCAATTGGCGGGCCATGGCCAGTCGGTTCTCGTCGGGGTCGATCATGATAATCCGTGCGGGAGAATAGAAACGTGAGGTCATCAGGGCCGCCAGACCGATGGGGCCGGCGCCGACGATGGCCACCGTGTCGCCGAGCCCCACCTCGCCGTTCAGGGCGCCGATCTCATGACCGGTAGGCAGAATGTCGCTGAGCATTACCGCCGCGGCGCGGTCCATGTCCTTGGGTAAACGGTGCAGGCTGTTGTCCGCGTGCGGGATACGCACGTACTCGGCCTGGGTGCCGTCGATCAGGTGACCGAGGATCCAGCCGCCGTCGCGGCAGTGGGCATAGAGACCCCGCTTGCAATAGTCGCAGCGGCCACACGAGGTGATGCAGGAAATCAGCACCTCATCGCCGACCTGAATATGGCTCACGCCGTCGCCGACCTCCTCGACGACGCCGACGCCCTCGTGGCCGAGGATACGACCATCCTCCACGGCGGGTACGTCGCCCTTGAGGATGTGCAGGTCGGTGCCGCAGATGGTGGTATGGGTAATGCGCACCACCGCATCCGTGGGCTTGGTGATGCCTGGGCGCGGTTTGTCCTCCCAGCGACGCTGGCCAGGACCATGATAGACGAGTGCTTTCATGATGTTGCCTCCTTGAGTGGCGCGGCTCGGCACTTTCATAGCGAGCCGCGCGTACGGGTTGATTCGCGGTTACGCTAGGCGCTCCAGCGCCAGCGCCACCCCCTGGCCGCCACCGATGCACAAGGTGACCACGCCGCGGCGCACGTCGTCCCGGGCCATGGCGTGCAGCAGCCGGGTGGTCAGCACCGCCCCGGTGGCGCCGATGGGATGGCCATGGGCGATCGCGCCGCCTTCCACATTGACGATGTCCTCGGCCAGCCCGAGCTCCCCGATCAGGGCAAGGACGATGGCCGCGAAGGCCTCGTTGATCTCGATGCGCTCGACATCACCCATGCGCCAGCCGGCGCGTGCTAGTGCCTGTTGCACCGCCGGCACCGGGCCGAGGCCGAAGTAGCCGGGCTCGACGGCGCCGACGCCGTAGCTCACCAGACGCGCCATGGGCGCGAGGCCCTGGCGTTCCGCCCAGGCGCGATCGGCGACGATCATCGCCGCCGCGCCCGTGTTCAGCCCGGGGGCGTTGCCGGCGGTGATGGTGCCCTCCTTGCGGAAGGCCGGCCTGAGTTTGCCGAGGCCCTCGGCGGTGGCGTCGGGGCGGTTGTGCTCATCGCGCCCGAAGGCCACCGTGCCCTTGCGGGAGTTGACTTCGACCGGCACGATCTCGGCGTCGAAGCGTCCTGCCGCCTGCGCCTCGCCGAAGCGCTGCTGGCTGCGCGCCGCCCATCGGTCCTGATCCTCGCGGCTGATGCCGAAGCGGCTGACCAGATCCTCGGTGTGCCACCCCGAGTGCTGATCGGAGAAGGCATCATTGAGCCCGTCGCGCAGCATGCTGTCGTAGATTTCGGCATTGCCCATGCGATGGCCCCAGCGTCCGGCGAGATCCAGGTAGGGCGCGAGGTCCATATTCTCCATTCCGCCAGCGATGGCACAGTCGAGATGCCCGAGCATCACCTCCTGGGCGGCGCTGGCCACGGCTTGGGCGCCGGAGCCGCAGACCCGGTTGACCGTCATCGCCGGCACCGACACCGGCAAGCCGGCATGGATCGCGGCCTGGCGCGCCGGGTTCATCTTGGCGCCGGCCTGGACCACCTGACCCAGCACCACGCTCTGCACGTCCTCGGGGGCCAAGCCCGAGCGGCGCAGGCTCTCGGCGATGGCGGTGGCGCCGAGCTCGGGTGCCGGCGTGGCCTTGAGTGTGCCGCCGTAGGTGCCGATGGCCGTGCGCACCGGGGCGCAGAGAACGACGTTGGATTCCTTCATGATTGCTCACCTCGCTGACTATGACATTGGCCGCGCCCTTCGGCACGGCTGCTCTGGGGCCATCGATGGCAGCGGCCCCCTTCCCCGCAGGACGGGCTCATTTCTCCAGGACATAACGTCCTGGCGCTTCGTCCAGCGCCGGATAGCCTTGGGTCTCCCCCGGCTCCCGGGCGGGCACGCGCTGGGTGCTGTGATCGGTCAGCCAGCCCTGCCAGCAGGGCCACCAGGAGCCGTCATGATGCGCGGCAGAGGCCTGCCAGCCATCCGGATCCATGAAGGGGTCCTCAGGCTGGATGGTCGAGATCTGGTGGAAGCGGTGTGAATCGCCGGGCGGGTTGACGATACCGGCGTTGTGTCCACCGCTGGAGAGTACGAAGGTGACGTCCGCCGGCGTCAGCCACTGAACCTTGTAGACGGAGCGCCAGGGGGCGACATGATCCTTGAGCGTGCTGACGGCGAACACGGGGATCTCGATGTCGGTCAGCGATACGGGCCGTTCGTCCACCCGGTAGCGCCCACCGGCGAGATCGTTGTCGAGGAACAGCCACCGGAGGTACTCGCTGTGCATGCGTGCCGGCATGCGGGTGCCGTCGGCGTTCCAGGCCATCAGGTCGAACATGGGCGGACGCTCGCCGGCCAGATAACTGCGCACCATCTTCGACCAGATCAGGTCCTGGGAACGCAGCAACTGGAAGGCGCCCGCCATCTGGCGCGTATCCAGATAGCCCCTGACCGCCATGAGGTCCTCGAGGAAGCGTACCTGGTCCTCGTCGATGAACAGCATCAGCTCGCCGGCCTCGCTGAAGTCGGTCTGCGCGGCGAGCAGCGTCAGGCTGGCCAGGCGAGTGTCACAGTCCCGCCCCATGGCGGCCGCGGCGATCGACAGCAGCGTCCCGCCCAGGCAATAGCCCACGCCGTGGACGCGCTGCTCCGGGCAGATGGCCGTGACCGCGTCGAGGGCCGCCATGACCCCCAGCCGGCGGTAGTCGGCCATGCCCAGGTCTCGCTCGTCGCTGCCCGGGTTCTTCCAGGAGACGACGAACACCGTATGGCCCTGGGCCACCAGGTAGCGGATCAGGGAGTTCTCCGGGGAGAGGTCGAGGATGTAGTACTTCATGATCCAGGCCGGCACGATCAGCACCGGTTCGGCATGGACCTCCTGGGTGGTGGGCGCGTACTGGATCAGCTCGATGAGCCGGTTGCGGTAGACCACCTTGCCAGGCGTCACCGCCACGTCTCGGCCGACCCGATACGCTTCGACCCCCACCGGCCCTTCGCCGGCCTGGCGTCGCTGCCAGTCCTCCAGCAGATTGGAGGCACCACGGGCCAGGTTGGCGCCACCCTCGCGCCGCGTCTGCTCCTGCAGTTCGGGGTTGGTGGCGAGGAAGTTTGACGGCGACCAGATGTCGAGCATCTGCCGCGCGCCGAAATTCACCATCGCCTCATGGTGGCGCGAGACGCCCGGTACGCCGGTGGTGGCCACATGCCACCACTGCTGCTGCAGCAGGAAGCCCTGATAGAGCATGTTGAAGGGCCAGCGCTGCCAGGCCTCGTCGCGAAAGCGTTTGTCCTGGGGCAGCGGCTCGATGCAGGGCTCACACGGCGCCTGGCCGGCGCGCTCGCAGTAGCTGCCGAAACGTTGCCACTTGCGCAGGGCCTTGCCGACGAGTTCCGTCTGCTTGTCCGGTGACAGCAGCAGGTGTTGCGCCCAGTCCCACCAGGCCTGCTGGACGGCGGTCGGTGACAGCCCCCCTGTGAAGAGGCTCATCATGGCGTGCAGGCGCGCGTCGGTGGTCGTCGCCGGTGGGCTCGCTGTCGTCCCGTCGATGGTGGCTCGGGTGGTGGTTCGGGTCGTGGTGTCCATCAGCGCACCTCCCTGGGGCAGCAGGCCGACTCGGGTTGCGGGGAACAGCAGAAGGTGGATTCCGCTTCGTCAGGGGAGGGCACGGGCAGGCGGATCCCCGCGCGGTACATCAGCGCCGCCACGGCCAGTCCGGCCAGGCGCGCCTCGGGCGGGTCGGCCCGGGAACTCAGTACCGCCGGCACCGTCAGCCCCATGACCACCCCGGCCGCCGTGGCGCCGGCATGGTACTCGAGGTTCTTGGCCAACACGTTGCCTGACACCAGATCCGGCATGAGCAGGATGTCGGCCTTCCCCGCCACCGGGGAGTCGATGCCCTTTTCGCGCGCGGCCCGTTCCGAGATGGCGTTGTCGAAGGCCAGTGGCCCGTCGACCTCGGCGCCGGCAATCTGGCCGCGGCGGGCCATCAGGGTCAGGCAGGCCGCATCCAGGGTAGAGACGATGGCCGGATTGACCGTTTCCACGGCGGAAATGACCGCGGCATGTGGCCGCTCGAGCCCGATCATGTGCATCAGCTCGATGGCGTTCTGGAGAATCTGCGCCTTGGCATTGAGGTCGGGGGTAATGTTCACGGCCGCATCGGTCACGGCCAGCAGGCGTGGGCAGTCGGGCACGTCCACCAAAAAGACGTGGCTCACTCGCCGGCCGGGCTGTCGCAGGCCATTGCCCAGCAGGGCATGCATGAAGGTATCGGTGTGGAGGTGCCCTTTCATCAGCGCATCCGCGCGTCCGGCCTGCACGAGCTCCACCCCGATGCGGGCGGCCTCCACATCCGAATCGGCCTCGATCATCGCTTGTGGATCGAGGTCCCACCCGATCGCCGCGGCGGCCTCGACGACCTCGGCGGGGCGGCCGATGAGCACCGGCTCGGCGATGCGTCGCCTCGCCGCCTCGCGAAGCGTCTCCAGCACCGCCGCCTGGGCCGCATTGACCACGGCGACGCGGATCGGGTCACCGCCACCGGCCTGCTGAATCAGGTCATCGAGCGTCGCAAGGGCCACTGGCGTTGCCATCTGGGTCATGTCACCTCCTGGGTGTTGGTTAATGTGCGCTGCACGTGCCGGGCGATCATCCGTTCTTCATCGGTGGCCACGGCCTCTACCCGGACCGGGCCCTCGTCGGCGGAAATCACCGGCCCGGGCGTGCGGTTGCGTCCTTCCTCCAGTGTGATGCCGAGATACCCCATTCCTGCGCAGATCTGTGCCCGGATCGCCGGTGAGTTCGCGCCGATGCCGCCGGTGAAGATCAGCCGGTCCAGCCCGCCGAGCGCGGCGCTCAGGGCACCGATGAAGAGGCGGGCACGATGGCAGAAGAAGTCGATCGCCTGGGCGGCCTCCGGGATGTCATTACGGCGCGCTAAAAGTTCGCGCATATCGGCGCTGACGCCGGAGAGACCCAGCAAACCGGAGCGCCGGTAGAGCAGCGTCTGTAACGCCTGGGGATCGAGCCCCTGCTGCCCGGCTAGATACAGTAGGATGCCGGGATCCAGATCGCCGCTGCGGGTCCCCATGGGCATGCCGCCAAGGGCGCTGAACCCCATCGTCGTCTCGACGCTGTGCCCACCGCGAATGGCTGCCAGGGAAGCACCATTGCCCAGGTGAGCGACGATCAGACGTTCGTAAAGTGCCGCAGGGCCGTGGCGACGCACCAGGTTCTCGACGATGAATTCGTAGGAGAGCCCGTGAAAGCCATAGCGACGCACGCCCTGGGCCTCGTACTCGCGCGGCAGCCCGGTGTGTCGGGCGACCGCGGGTAGGCCATGATGGAACACCGTATCGAAGCAGGCGAGTTGGGGCACATCGGGGAAATGCGCACGCATGGCGGTGATGCCGGCCAGGTTGTGCGGCAGATGCAGCGGGGCCAGCGGGATCAGCGTTTCTAGGCGGCGTAGCAGCGCGTCGTCGACGCGCTGCGAACAGTCGCAGTCCGGCCCACCATGAACCACTCGATGGCCGATACCCACCAGGTGGAGTCCTTCGCCTTGCTGATGCAGGACCTCGCCGAGGTGGGCGATGGCCGCCGCATGATCCGCGAGCCGCACATCGCTATTTGCGAGTACTTGCCCCCGGGCTTCCATCACGCGAAGCCGTCCCTGCTCGGTACCGATGCCACTGGCCGCTCCCCACCACTGACGGTTGAGGCCATTAGCCAGACCAAACACGGCAAACTTCAGACTGGATGAGCCACAGTTGACCACCAGAATGGCTGGCATCGTCGACATTGACTGACCTCCTGATAAACGATTGCTCTGTCTTGGACGAGACAAGGATCAATGACAACTCCAGGGATCCTTGGCGGCATTGTCCTTGATGTTTTGGTCGACGAACCGGTAGTGATCTTCCTTGAAGCGGTTCCACCAGCCGTGGCTGATGTCGATCGAATGTCTTGTCAGAACCTCTTCGACGCATTCGATACAAATACGCGATGCATCGTAAGCCAGACGAAGCATTCGCTTATTTTCATCGAAAGCCACGCTGTCGAGTCCATAAAGCTGATCGATTTCCTGGAGCGCTATCTCGAGCTCTCGTTGGCTGCAGGGCTCGAGCTTCAGTTTCCGAGTAACTAGGTTGGCTTCGCTGACGCCAAGACGATGTTCCTGATGCATGGTAGGCCTCCCGACCTTTCGTGAATGAAGATCTTTCTCTCAATCGTTGCTTGTCTTTACCCATGCCATACCTGCCCAGGGCCCGGCATAGAGCGTTCCAAATGCCATCTCGAAAACGCTATCGCGAGTCGTGCCGGCCAGTTCCAGCGTCGAGGCGATTGAATCGCTCATCAACGTCTCCCATTGCCGATAGGGGCTGCTGCTATCGACCGGCGTCGGCATGGTCTCCGCCATCTCGGCCAGCCACTTCACGCCTTTCATCCAGGGAGCGAAGCGTTCCGAGAACATCAGCCGACTGGTCCGCGCAGGATGCAATTGACGCAGCATCTCGGCCGTCCAAGGGGTCGTGTACAGCCGCACCCAGGGGCCGACGAAGGTCTCGTAGAGGGCCACATTGTGCTCGGAAAGTGCGCGCACCTGCTCGAACGCCGGTGCCTGAGAGGGGTAATCTAGGTCCTCCACCCGGCGTTCCTCGAACCGCACCTGGAACTGGGGCTTGTGGCAATCGGGATCGCCGGTGGGGTTGTCGATCTTCATCTCGTAGAGCCCGGGGGCAAGATCGTTGAGATCGCCTACACTCTCGAGGATCGCTCGGTGCTCGAGGCGCGCCACCTTGGAGGAGACGAAGATGCCCAGATGCCCGACGTGGGGATTGAGCAGGTAGACGATGCGCTGGTCGGCGGCCTTGAGTGCCGCGGTATCGGGGTAGACCGCGGGGATCCAGTTGAGCGCCTGATGGGGCGGGGTGATGTTGTCACCGCTGGAGGCGAAGATCACCAGGGGGTTGCGGATGCGCTTGAGATCGACGGTGCAGCCCGGGCAGACCTGCAGCTCCCCGCGTTCGAGCCGGTTGCCGACGAAGAGGTTCTCGACGATGGCGGTGATCTCTTCCTTGCTCAGGCTATAGAACCCCGTCCACCAGCGCTCGAACTCGAGGAAGCGCTCGCGCTGGCCGTCGATGTCGGCGAACAACCGATAGTCCTTCTGCCACAGGGTATTGGCCGGCTTGAGGGATTCGAAGTTGGCGGCCAGGTGGGCGCCATCGAAGCGGCCATCGCCCAGGTCCGCCGCCAGGTGCGTCAGCCAGGCGCCGCCCAGCAGCCCACCGGCCAGCCGCATGGGATTGACGCCGGATTCACCCGACCAGTAGGAGAGCGGCGAGCCGTTGAGCACCGCCGGCCCCACCAAGCCCTCGCAGTCGGCGGAGAGCAGGGCGATGGCCCAGCCCGCCTGGCAGTTGCCGTAGAGCACCGGCGGCTTGCCGGGATGGCGCTCGGCCAGCGTCTCGACGAAGCGCCGCAGGACGTGCAGCACGTCCTCCAGGGTCTGGCCGGGGACGGGCTCGGGGAAGAAGATCACGAAGTAGACCGGGTGCCCCTCATGCAGTGCCATGCCGACCTCGGAGTCGCGCTTGAAGCCGCCGATGCCTGGGCCGTGGCCGGCACGCGGGTCGACGATCATCACCGGCGGCCTAGTCTCGTCGAGGCAGTCCTCCAGGCAGTCATCCCCCACGCGGGTGATGCGCAGCAGGGCATAGTTGGCGGGGCGCGCTAGTCGACGGCCATCCACGAGCATCTCGTAATCGAAGTCGAGCAGTGGCGGCTTGCCCGCCTGCTCATGCTCGAGCATGTTGTCCGCGCGCTCACGCAGGGTATCCAGGTAGCGCAGGCCGCGCCGCCACAGGTCGGTCTGGTAGGCGAGCAGTTCCGTCGCCGGGTGGCTCGGGAGGAGGCCCTCTTCGGGCTCGGGTACGGTCATCGGGGCGGCCATCTCTGGTGGGGCGGTGGGTTGGCGCTTGCGCGGGGCTTTACGCGCCGCGGGGGCCTTGGTGGTCGATGTCTTGGCGGTCATGGTGGATTACCTCTCGGTGTCAGGATGTCGTGGGCTTCGGGTCGACGCCGATCTCGACCCGGGACTCGGACAGGAAGCGGTACGGCGGAACCTCCAGGTTGGTCGGCGCCGGCACCGCCTTGTACACGCGGCCGGCGAAGTCGAACTTGGAACCGTGGCAGGGGCAGAAGTAGCCGCCCGGCCAGTCGTCGCCGACCGAGCCTGGCTCCGGTCGAAACAGGGGCACGCAGCCGAGGTGGGTACAGATGGCGATGACCACCAGATACTCCTCCTCGAGCGAGCGCAGTGGCCCGGTGATATAGGTCGGCTGCTGTGATTCCACCTCGGCGAGGGGATCGCGGAGCCGGTCGGAGTCGGTCAGTGTCGCCAGGCGCTCGAGGATCGCCGGGGTGCGGCGCAAGACCCAGACGGGCTTGCCGCGCCATTCCACGGTCAGCTGCTGCCCCGGCTCCAGCTTGTCGACGTCGACCTCGATGGGGGCGCCGGCGGCCCTGGCGCGCGCACTGGGCTGCCAGGAGGCAATGAACGGCACCGCCGTGAAGGCCGCCCCGACGCCGCCGACCACCACCGTCGCGCCGACGAGAAAGCGTCTGCGTTTCATGACAACCTCCCAGGATCGATAGTCGAATCCTCCGCCGGTGGTGCAGACTGCCGGGGCAGCGTCGCCGCCAGCACCGCAGCGCCGACCAGCGCCGCGACGGCTGAGGCGAGTAACACGCCCTGGCGGGCCGCGGTCAGGGCCGCCGGGGTATCGAAGGCGAGCCCGGCGATGAACAGGCTCATGGTGAACCCGATACCCGCCAGCACGGCCACCCCGTAGAGGTGGCGCCACCGAACGCCCGCGGGCAGCGGCGCGAGGCGCAGCCGGATCGCCAGCCAGGCGAAAGAGAACACTCCCAACTGCTTGCCCAGCAAGAGCCCGAAGGCGACGCCGAGGAAGACGTTGCCGAAGCCCTCGCCTCCTGCTCCCACCGCGATCCCTGCGTTGAAGAAAGCGAACACGGGCACGACGCCGAAGGTGACCCAACGCCTCAGGTCATGGTAGGTGCGATTGAGTGGAGAGCCTTCCTGGTGGCCGTCCCGTGTCTTCGCGGGGATAGCCAGGGCGATCACGACCCCGGCCAGGGTGGCGTGAACCCCGGACTTGAGTACCGCGACCCACAGCACTAGCCCCAGCAGTACGTAAGGCATGGCACGCGTGACCCGAAAGCGATTGAGAACCGTGAGGCCAGCGAGGGCAATGCCGGCGATGAGCAGTGCCTCGCCGGCGAGGCGCTCGGTATAGAACAGCGCGATGATCACGATGGCGCCAAGATCGTCGAATACCGCCAGGGCCATCAGGAACACCCGCAAGGCCGGGGGCACGCGCTTGCCGAACAGCGAGAGCACCGCCAGGGCCAGCACGATATCGGTTGCGGTGGGCACGGCCCAGCCATGGGCGGCGATACCCTCGGTACCATTGACCAACAGATAGATCAGTGCCGGCAGTAGCATGCCGCCGACCGCGGCGATACCGGGGAGTGCCACCTGCTGGATCGAGCCCAACAGGCCGCCGAGCATCTCGCGCTTGAGCTCAACCCCCATCAGCAGGAAGAAGAACACCATCAACCCGTCGTTGATCCACAGGATCAGCGGCTTGTCGATGCCCAGGGCGCCTACCTGCACCGACACGGGGGTGTGGTGGAGCAGTTGGTAAAACTCGCGCAGTGGTGAGTTGGCGAGTATCAACGCCGCGAGCAAGGCTCCGACGGTTACGAGACCCGCCGTGCGCTCTTCGACCCCCTGCTGTGCCGCAGTCGTCATGATTGGCTCCCGACTGGTGTCCCTAGGGGCGCTGGCCACTGGGGTGAGTGGCTCGTAGACGCGGAATGAATCGCGGCGTGCTGGCCGCGTAGGTCTGCCATTTGTCGCCGAACTGGCGCGCTACCTCGCGCTCTTCGTGGATCGCCAGTCGTGAGTACATCCACACCAATACCGGGAACATGATCAGGGTCAGCAGGGTGGGCCACTGCAGCAGGAAGCCGGTCATCACCAACACGAAGCCGGCGTACTGCGGATGCCGGACATGGGCGTACAGTCCGCTGGTGGCCAGCTCTCCCCGTTGCTGGGCGGCATAGAGCACTCGCCAACCGGCGGCGATGAGCCAGAACCCAGCGGCGATGAACACCATGCTGAGCAGATGGAAGGGCCCGAAGTGGGGGTTGGCCTGCCAGCCGAACAGCATCTCCAGCAGGTGCCCCGCATCGTGGCTGAACCAGTCCACCTCAGGGAAGCGTGATTGCAACCAGCCGGAGAGGAAGTAGAGGGTCAGCGGAAAGCCGTACATCTCCGTGAACAACGCCACCAGGAAGGCGCTGAAGGCCCCGAGCGAGCGCCAGTCCCGGCGCGTCTGCGGCTTGAAGAAGCTGAAGGCGAAGAAGATGAAGATCGCCGAGTTGAGAATCACCAAGCCCCACAGGCCATAGGATGGCACCTCGCTACTCATCGCGTTCCTCCTTGTGCGTTGCCTTGTGATCGCTGTCCGATCCGTGCCCACCATGACCGCCATGCATGAACACATGCATCAGCGGGCAGGCGAGCAGGATCACCCAGGGCAGGGCGCCGAGCAGGTGCACCCTGTGCTCCTCCCAGAGCAGGAAGCCCATCACCGCCAGGGCGAGCGCTGCCATGAGCCAGAAGGTGCCCTTGCTTGGTCCTCGCTCCAGCCACCCCTTTTCGTCATTCATGATCCGATCCTCACTCGGCGCAGGCGCAACGAGTTCATCACCACCGACAGCGAGGAGGCGCTCATCGCGAAGGCAGCGAAGATTGGGCCGATCAGGATGCCGAAGAACGGATAGAGAATCCCGGCGGCGATGGGTACGCCGGCCCCGTTGTAGACCAGGGCGAAGAACAGGTTCTGCTTGATGTTGCGCATGGTGGCCAGCGATAGCTTGCGGGCACGGACGATGCCATCCAGGTTGCCCTTGACCAGGGTGAAGCCGGCGCTTTCGATCGCCACGTCGGCGCCGGTGCCCATGGCGATGCCCACATCGGCCTGGGCGAGGGCGGGGGCGTCGTTCACCCCGTCGCCCGCCATGGCCACCTTGCGGCCTTGTTCCTGCAATTCACGGATGATGCGCGCCTTGTCCTCGGGCAGCACGTCGGCACGGATCTCGTCGATGCCCAGCCGGTCGGCCACCGCCTTGGCCGTGCGCTCGTTGTCGCCGGTGGCCATGATGATGCGAAAGCCCAGCCGGTGCAGCGCCTTCAGGGCATCGGGCGTGGTTGCCTTCACTGGGTCGGCGACGCTGACCAGGCCGGCGATCTGGCCATCGAGCACGACGAACATCACCGTTTCGCCTTCATCGCGGCGGGCGTTCGCGGTCTCGGAGATCCGGCCGCCATCGAGGCCCAGTTCGGCCATCAGCTTGGCGTTACCGAGGGCCACCGACTTGCCGTCCACGACCCCCTTGACGCCCATGCCAGTCACGGCTTCGAAATCGGTGGCATCGGCGAGGGACACGCCGCGCTCCTCGGCGCCGGCGACGATGGCCTCGGCCAGTGGGTGCTCGGAGCCTTTCTCGAGGCTGGCCGCCAGGCGCAACACCTCGGCCTCGTCATGCCCTTCCTCGGGCAGCACCGCCACCAGCTTCGGCTTGCCTTCGGTCAGGGTGCCGGTCTTGTCGACCATCAGCGTATCGACCTTGGCGAAACGTTCCAGCGCCTCGGCATTCTTGATCAGTACGCCGGCCTGCGCGCCGCGCCCGGTGGCCGTCATGATCGACATCGGCGTGGCCAGGCCCAGCGCACAGGGGCAGGCGATGATCAGCACCGCCACCGCCGAGACCAGCGCATAGGACAGCGCCGGCGCCGGACCCCAGATCGCCCAGCTAATGAAGGAGAGAATGGCGACGCCGATCACCGCGGGCACGAACTTGCCCGCCACCTTGTCGGCGAATTTCTGAATCGGTGCGCGCGAGCGCTGGGCAGCGGCCACCATCTCGACGATCTGGCTGAGCATGGTGTCGGCGCCGACGCGGGTGGCTTCCATGACCAGGCTGCCGGTGCCGTTGATCGTGGCCCCCGTGACCTGGTCGCCTTGGACCTTCTCCACCGGTACCGGCTCGCCGGAGATCATCGACTCGTCGATCGAGGAGCGGCCCTCGACCACCATGCCGTCCACCGGTACCTTGTCGCCGGGGCGCACCCGCAGGTGATCGCCGACCTGCACGTCTTCCAGCGGTATCTCCTCTTCGCTGCCGTCGGGCCGGATCACCCTCGCGGTCTTGGCGGCCATGTCGAGCAGTGCCCGGATCGCCTTGCCGGTGCCCTCGCGAGCGCGCAGCTCCATCACCTGGCCTAGCAGGACCAGGGTTACGATTACCGCTGCGGCCTCGAAGTAGACTCCGACGGAGCCGTCTTCCCGGCGAAAGCCGTCGGGGAAGACGCCCGGCACCAGCACCGCCACGATGCTGAACAGATAGGCCGCGCCGACCCCCATGCCGATCAGGCTGAACATGTTGAGGTTCATGGTGCGGAAGGAGTTGTAGCCGCGCACGAAGAACGGCCAGCCCGACCACAGGATCACCGGCGTGCTGAGCACCAGCTCGATCCACATCGCGTTGCGTTCACCGAAGAAGTCGCGAATGGCCCCGAGGCCCAGGTAGGGGCTCATCGTCAGAATCAGGACCGGAAGCGTGAGCACGGCCGCGACCCAGAAGCGTCGGGTAAAATCGACCAGCTCGGGATTCGGCCCCTCATCGCCGACGGCCGCCGATTCAAGCTCCAGTCCCATGCCACACAGCGGGCAGGCACCGGGGTCGGTTTGCCGCACCTCGGGGTGCATCGGGCAGGTGTAGATGGCACCGGCATGCCCGGCCGGCACCTTGTCGTACTTGCCGCCGTGGGCCGGCGCGGAGGCCCCATGACCATGCCCGTCATGCGTCTGCGAGTCGTCGCTTCCCACGGGCACGAGGTGCATGCCGCACTTGGGGCAGTCACCCGGCTGGTCGGAGACGACCTCCGGGTGCATCGGGCAGGTGTATTGGGCGCCACCCTGGCTGCCGGCGGCGTGTTGGTCCGTATCGCCGCTGCCTCGTGTCGGTGCCTCGTGCGAGGCATGCCCGTGACAATGGTCGTGTTGGTGTTGCGTCATGGAATCGTCTCCGTCGCTTCCGCGTCTTGATTCAACCTCGTGGCCCTATCTCGATAGGGTCGAAACTAATAGTGCCGTATCCAATAATCAGGAGGTGCGATCAAAGCAGAAGATCGCGCTTGCGTTGCTCGTACTCCTCGCGGTCGATTTCTCCCCGGGCGTAGCGTTCTTGAAGAAGGTCCAGGGCCGTTGGCCGCCGTTGAGAAAATGGCTCGCCCCGGCCTCGGGTCAGGCCACGCACCAGGAGAACGGCCAAGGCAATGACGGCGCCCCAGAACAACACCATCATGACCCCGCCGAAGAGCATATGTCCCCAGCCGTAACTCCCCATATACGCCGTCATGTCGTCCCACATGGTCGGATCTCCTTTCAAGTTGAATCATCCTGATATCAGGCTATAACCTGTGGGAGACCCAAGGGTCAAGATAATATGAGGTGAAAGCATGCGGCTCTTGATCCCGGTCAACGTTCGGCATCTTCAGTGGGATGAAATCAACGCCGCCCGCGTGTGTTGATGTGTGAATCCAGGATGTCAGTGAACCCCCGGCTCATCGTGAGTATTGCGTGAGCTACCCGCTAGCTTCCGCCACTGTCCCCAGCGAGGAATGAACATCGGCACCCGCCGCTGGTAGGCGCGATAGGCGTCACCGAACCAGGCCAGCATCTGCCGTTCCTCGCGGTGGGCCAGCCAGGTATAGGCAAGCACGATCACTGGAAACAGGCCGATCGAGAATAGTGTCGGCCAATGCACCACACCTTCGCCGAACAAGGCGATGAACAAGCCGGTGTATTGGGGATGCCGTACCAGGGAATAGAGTCCGCCGGTCACCAGGTGGTTCTCGCGCCGTGCCTTGTAGACTTGCCGCCAGCCCTGGATAAAGATCCCGATGCCGGTAAACGCGAGCCCGTAGCCAAGCAGCATGGAGACAAGCATGCCGGTTTCTCCCAGCCCCACCAGCGTCGACCAGAGGCTGGCGCTGACATACTCGCTATCCAGACCGAAGAAACGCACCAACAGATAGATAGTGAGCGGAAAGCCATACATCTCGGCGTAAAGCGCGATGATAAAGGCCTGCACCGCGCCGGCACCGGTCCATTCGCGCCAGTTCTTCGGTGCGAAATAGCGATAGAAGAACCAGGACACCAAGACGATGACGATCAGCGCGAGGCCCCAGGCGCCGGTATGGTTGAGGGATTCGTTCATGGCCTACGCTCCGCTGCGCCGGTTGAGGCGTGTGACAAAGAAGTTGTAGAGCGGGCCGAAGACCAGGGCCACGTACCAGCCGTAGCCGAAGCTTTCAGCCAGGCCCAGGAAGAAGCTTGGCCAACTCAACCAGGTGAAGCCAGGCAGCAGGCGCAGCCAGCTCTCATACATCGCCCGGTCGGGAAACAGCAGGCCGAAGCCGACGCACAGGATGAAGGTCACGGCCAGAAACAGCCCCAGGCTCATACCCAGTGCGATCACCGGGATCCGCGGCACGGCTTGAACCGGCAAGCGGGTTCCGTAATGCGGCTTGGCTGTCGGCGGAACATCGGCATCAGGCATGTTCATTCTCCGGCTGGGCGGGCGGGCTCATGGCTTCAGCGGCGAGATATTGCTCGGGCGCGGCCTCGAAGCGTTCTCGGCAGTCACGTGAGCAGAAGTAATAGACATGGCCCTCGTGGACGCTCGACTTGGCCTTTTCGGTGCTGACGGTCTTGCCACAGACGGGATCGACGTCCTCGGCTGGCGGAATCCAGCGCAGGCTCTCGGTGGTCGCCTGCCTCTCTGATGCCCCCTCGCCATGCTTGGCCTTGCCACGACCATGACCCATCACGTGAGCACCGCAGCCGAAGCGCATCATCAGAAAGATGATTCCCGCCCAGAGCATGAAATATACGAGCTCGTTCATGGACTCTCTCCTGCTATTTCATTATCGGGACCCGTGTCATATCGGCCGCCTTCTTCGTTATGCCGAGAAGCTGTCCAGAGAAAGGCTAGAGCCTATGTGTGACACAATGGTCAAGGCCGGAGTCGCTGCCCTACGCCTCTCGGTTTCGCGGAGTGTCTCAAAGCATACGCAACGAAACTGAATTGACGCTGAAAAGCGAAGCACCCCGACGCCTGGCAGTGGTTTATAGCTCGAGATGCTGATAAGTCTGGTGGGAAGAGTCTCTGCACGCACAGCGGCCACTCCGGCAGTCGCCTGGTTCGATACGAGGGCGGGCACGAGTTATCTCCCCGCGTATCCGTCTGGAGTCGTGGGGCTGGGGAAATGGGGATGACTTAGACTCTGAAGCGTTGGCTCAACAGGTAGACTGCAACCGGAGAAGGGGCGGGAAGGGCACGTGGCGTGCCGCTGGCGGTGACAACCCGGGGCGCTATGGTCGGGGCAGCCATGCTCAAGGGAAGAAGCTTGCACTCGAGGTCCTGGCGTTCCAGGCGCAACAGGGCACTGCTGGCATGGCGAGCGCCATGGTGGCAGCGCGGCCGAGGGTGTTCCGTGTCGATGCGTTCGGCGCTCGAGTGCGTGTCCGAGAGAAACTCGACGCCAACCTGGCCAAACGCGGTCGAGGAAGGCACAGGCGCCGCCGTGGCGGCACTGAAGAGAAGCACCAGCACCATGCCCAGCAGGATGCCCATCCCAAGGCGCGGCCAGGCGACGTCAGGCCGCGTGGAATGCTTGGGAAAGAGGGCATGCCTGGCCATGTTGCAGGGCTCCTGTGGCAGGTTATGTCCCCACCATATAGCCCAGAACCGGATCCTGTCGATTGATCCAGATCAAGTCAGATGGCGCTGCAAACCTCGGTTGCAGTATCCTCAGATCGATCCGGTTGCCATCGCCATCGGGCCGGTGCAGATTCACTGGTATGGCCTGATGTACGTTGTCGGCTTCGTGGCGGCATGGCATCGCTTCCTTCGCATCAAGCTGAGCTGTACCTTGGACCTCATCGATTCGCAATGACAGGGATGACTGACCCCATGCTGACGAGATACACCACGCTTCCCGACCCTCGCGTCTGGCGGTTTGTCCTTGTGCTGATCATGGCGATGCTGTTGACGGGTTGCGGCGTCAACAACATCCCCACCTATGACGAACAGGTGAAGTCGGCCTGGGCGCAGGTGGAGAACCAGTACCAGCGACGCGCGGACCTGGTGCCCAACCTGGTCGAGACGGTCGAGGGCTTTGCCCGCCAGGAGCAGGAGACCCTGACCGCCGTGGTGGAGGCGCGGGCCAAGGCCACGTCCATCCAGATCGACGCCGAGTCGCTCGACGACCCGGAAAAGCTGCGCCAGTTCGAGCAGGCCCAGCAGCAACTCACCGGGGCACTGAGCCGCTTGATGGCGGTGTCCGAGCGCTATCCCGACCTGAAGTCGAATCAGAACTTCCTGGCCCTGCAGTCCCAGCTGGAGGGTACGGAAAACCGCATCGCCGTGGCGCGGCGCGACTTCATCACCGCGGTCGAGCGCTACAACACCGAGATCCGCACCTTCCCCGGGCGGTTGTGGCACAGCATCCTCTACAGCGACATGCCGCTGCGCGAGACCTTCGAAGCCACGACCGAGAACGCGGACCAGGCCCCCCAGGTGGAGTTTGAATGAGCGATCTTCTGCGCATCCCGCTATTGGCGCTGCTGCTGTCGGGGGGCCTCGGCCTTCAGGCACAAGGCCTCCAGGCCCAGGAGCTTGAGGAACAGGAACTCGACTTTCCCGAATTGACCGGTCGTGTGGTGGACCAGGCCGGGCTGCTGGATCCGGCCACCGAATCACGCCTGAGCGAGAGGCTCGCGGCCCACGAAGAAGCCACCACCGAGCAACTGGTGGTGGCCACCCTGCCGGACCTGCAGGGCGTCACCATCGAGGAGTATGGCTATCAGCTGGGGCGCCACTGGGGCATCGGCCAGCAAGAGGAGGACAACGGCGCCCTGCTGATCGTCGCGCCGAAGGAGCGCAAGGTGCGCATCGAGGTCGGCTATGGCCTCGAGGGTCGACTGACCGACGCCCAGTCCTCGGTGATCATCAACCAGACCCTGACGCCGGCCTTCCGTGAGGGCGACTACGCCCGCGGCATCACCGAGGGCGTGGAGGCGATGATCCAGGTGCTGGGTGGCGAGCCCATGGACACCAGTGCCACCGCCAGCGCCCCGGCTCGGGAACAGGGACCTGAAGGACCGGCATCGATTCTCTTCTTCGTGATGTTCGTCATCGTCATGACGCTGGTACGGGGCGGTCGCGGCGGCCTGCTGGCCGGCATGTTGCTGGGCGGTGCGCTCGGCGGCAGGTCGCGCGGCGGCGGCGGGGGTGGTTTCGGCGGAGGCGGCGGCTTCGGCGGTGGC